>Ga0123342_1004263_pt1 | contig 22008 bp, 12 predicted proteins | sample Turbeawhitnodule_FD_89960 | JGI IMG/M metagenome (GOLD analysis project Ga0123342, IMG submission 89960) | Root nodule microbial communities of legume samples collected from Mexico - Turtle bean Mexico white nodule | ecosystem: Host-associated > Plants > Roots > Nodule | place: Mexico: Nepantla...
CATGAAATACGAATATCAAATTCAGCTTTGGCTCATACAAGGGTGACCACAGGACAAATAACAGGAATGACCCAACAACAAAAATCACACAACATCAAGGTTTCACTTAATAAACAAATGAAATAGATGCACCTACAACAACCACAAACGTCCTTGAACATAAAGGTTGCGTAGAACTTCGAACAAATACCTTGCAGAGAGGACGATGTGGTGGAGAAGACGATGTGGTGGAGAAGACGATGTGGTGGAGAAGACGATGTGGTGGAGAAGACGATGTGTTGGAGAAGACGATGTGCTGGAGAAGACGAAGTGGTGGAGAAGACGAGTTCGTGGAGAAGAAACCTAAATTCAGCCCCTTTCTAAAAACCTAATTTCACATTCTACTAATTTCACATTCTACTGCTAAACACTCAATTTCAGATTTTTCGTGGACCCCACAATCCAAATAAAATAATATTTTCTTGTGCCACGTTGGCAGTTGTATGGTGGAGCAACCCATTTAGGGTTGTCCAAAAATCGGGACCCTATTTTAATTTACATGGAAATGAATGAAATTGCTAAAATTTAGTTGAAAATTTGGGGTGTGTTCATTTTTGAATTCTAATTTCTATTGTCTTTTTTGCATTCTCCTTTCCTGTTTTCTGGTTAGTTTCTATTCTCCTCCCATGTTTTTGTTTGTTTATTATTGTTTTGCACTTACTCATGTGGTGCGTTTGATTGTCTCTCTAGTGTGGGTTTGGATTCGTTGATTGTGTATTTTTTACCAATTGAAAGGTGTTTCAGTGTGGTGCGGTGTTGTGGTGGTTGATGGGAGTTTGTGGTGGTGAGGGGTCGTGTTAGTGAAGAGTGAAGAGGTAGACTGAGTTTGATTTTTTGTTGGCACATAGGTTGTGGCCTCCAATTGCGTTATATTTTATTACAAGAAAGGTAAGTTTTTTTTTCTCCTATTTCTTCATTTTGTTTTGTATAGTTTTCTCCAATAATGACGGTATTACCCTCGACCACATAATCACGCACTGCCAGCTCACGGTTGTCAAGTGAGTGTTATTCCCCTCACGATTGTTAAAGCAACGCTTTAATTCCTTTTATCTAGGGAGCAAACCCTAAATAAGAGGCCCTACAAATATGAAAAATTGCATAAGGATATTATAGATAAGTTTGTGCAAGATAATCTTAAGAATGATATTATTTAGAACACTAATAGTTCCTATGCTAGCTCTGTTATTTTGGTAGGAAAAATGGATGGTACTTAACAAAAACACGGTTAAGAATAAATTTCTTATACCTCTCATAGATAACCTCTTAGACGAGTAACACAGTTCTTCAATTTTTTTCTAAAATTGACTTGAAAGTTAAATATAAACATGTTAGGACGGATCTTGATTATAGTTACAAGACCATATTTAAAATATATGCCAGTCATTATGAGTATATAGTCATGTCATTTGGTCTAACGACCGCACCAACCACCTTTCAAGGGTTAATGAATTTGGTTTTTCAACAATTTCTAAGGAAATTTCTACTAGTCTTGTTTGGATCTTAATATATAATAGAAATTTGGAGGATCACCTACATGATTTGAGACAAGTCTTTCTCACCCTATGTGTTAATTCCTTATATTTGCTAAGAAGTCAAAGTGTTTCTTTGTTGTCAATAGGGTGGAATATTTGGGATACTTCATATCTAAACAAGGAGTATCAACCGATCCTATAAAGATAGAATCTATGTTGAATTGGAAAAATATAAAGCAGCTGAGGAGTTTCTTGGACCTAGCACCAAACTATAAAAATATTTGTGAACAAGTTTGGATGGATAGTTAAACCATTTGTGGATAGATGCAACAAAACAATTCTTCAATCAGTTGAAGGAAGCTTTAACAAAAGCACTGATGCTAGCCTTACCAGATTTTTTAAGAATCCATTTGTGGTGGAGGTGGACACATTTGGTATGGACATATTAGATTTTTAATGCAGGACCAATATCCTATAACATTTATTAACAGGGACCTTAACCTGCAACAACAATCTTTGTCCACATATGAGAAAGAATTGTTGATCATGGCCTTTGTGCTCAAAAGTGAAGGCACTACTCATTACCAACTCAATTTGTGGTGAAGATTGATCATTACAATTTAAAACACCTCCTTGACCCAAAATTAACAATATTTTTTCAACAAAAATGCTTAGTCAAGTTAATGAGGTTTCACAATTGAATATAAGCAAGGAAAGGAAAATATAGTGGTTGGTGCATTATTAAGAATGGGCAAATTGGATTGTAATCCCATGATCATACATCAAATGTGTTAGCATTAAACTCAAAGTCGTCATCAGTTTTATTTTAGCATTTGAATAGCCAATAATTATTATCTTTAAATTTAAATTATAGTATAGGTTTTATGAGAGAGAAGGTAGAATTTGAGAAGTCTATTGTAAGACTATTTAGAGAGATTGTATTTTATTTGAAAAGTAGCAGTGAAATAAAATATATATTTTCTGTTCACAAATATCTTGCTTTGTTTTATTCCTCAACACCAATAATTGGTATCAGAGTTATCTTCTTGAGGGATTTGTGAGGTTAGTAGAGTGCACCAATGGAAGGAGAGTCCAATTTTTTTGTAATGACACCACCAATCTTCGATGGAGACAATTATCAGATGTGGGTTGTTCGTATGGAGACCTACCTAGAAGCATTGGATCTATGGGAAGCTATAAAAGAGGACTATGAAATTGAGTCCCTTCCAAAAAACCCAACTGTGGCACAAATAAAATCACAGAAGTTAAAGAAGATGAAGAGATCAAAGGCAAAAGCATGCCTATTTGCAGTTGTATCTCTTATGGTATTCACAAGGATAATGTCATTGAAGTCAACAAAAGCAATCGAGGATTACCTCAAGGCAGAATATGAAGGTGATGAGAGAATTCGTGGAATGCAAGTGTTGAATCTAATTAGGGAGTTTGAATTGCAGAGAATGAAGGAGTCAGAATCCGTAAAAGAGTACTCTGACAGACTTCTAAGCATTGCTAACAAAGTGAGGTTGCTTAGATCTGTGTTAAATGATTCAAGAATTGTGGAAAAATTGCTTGTAACAGTTCCATAGAGGTTTGAAGTCACGATAACAACCATGGAGAACACAAAGGACCTATCAAAGATTTCTCTTGCAGAGCTCTTAAATGCTTTACAAGCACAAGAACAAAGGAGAGCCATGAGACAAGATGGAGCAGTAGAAGGAGCCTTGCAAGCATTGCAACAAGTTAGGTCATCCACCGTTTAAGTGTTGGAGAAGACCTGATGCTAAGTGCAACAAGTGCAATCAACTTGGGCATGAAGCAACCATTTGTAGAGACCAAAGTGAGCAACAAGATGTAGATGCTTAAATATCAAATGAGGAGAAGGATGTACTTTTCGTTGCAACTGTTTTTTGCAGCAATATTTCAAGTGCATCTTGGCTAATTGACAATGGTTGCACCAACCACATGACAAGGAGTTCTTCAAGGAATTGAGAACTACTGAGATTAAAAGGGTGAGGATTGGAAATGGTGAACACCTAGTAGTAAAAGGAAAATGCACAATAGCTATCACAAACTATAAAGGTATAAAAATCATTACAGATGTTCTTTTTGTGCTAGAGATTGATCAAAATCTTTTGAGTGTTGGTCAATTGTTGGAAAAAGGCTATAAAGTGATGTTTGAAAATAAACATTGCTTGATCAAAGATGTTGATGACAGAGATTTGTTTAAAGTTGAAATGAAGGGAAAAAGTTTTGCTCTCAATCCAATGGAGGAGGAGCACATGACCTTTAAATCCAAAGAAAGTGTCACTAAAATTTATGTACCTGACTTAAAGAGTAGTATTCTCAGTATGGGACAATTATTGGAAAGTTTTGAAGCAAAAGCAAAATTTGATAATCTGGAAAAAAGGTTTACAAAATTGGAAGAAAAATATGTTGATATGGAGAAAGACAAGGAAAGTATAGTCAATCAAGTTGAAGAACTCCATTTGTGGCTTTTGGCACAAAAATGAAAGGTGAATGAATTACAATTCAAATTAAAAGCCCATTTTGGTTCAAGTGTTTTACTTGAAAATAGTGTTTTTGATTTAGGAGAAGACCATAAATGGAATGGTGTTGAGACATCATCTGAAAGGGATATATGGTTTAATCATTATGTTCAAAGCTCATTGAAGTCAGAGTCTTTCTTAAATCCTTTTAATTCAAAGGGTGAAAGTGGAGAAGATTTTGTTTGGAAAATTAAAAGTAATTCAATTCAAAATTCTGCATGGATTGGTGAGCGATGACAATCAGAAAAGCAATCTGAATGAATAATATGAAAGATTTGAGTTTAAGGGGAAATTTGTTAGCATTAAACTCAAAATCGTCATCAGTTTTATTTTAGCATTTGAATAGCTAATTATCTTTAATTCTAGTTTTGAATGTCATTTATACTATAATTTAAATGTAAATTATAGTATATGTTTTATGAGAGAGAAGGTAGAATTTGAAAAGTCTATTGTAAGACTATTTAGAGAGATTGTATTTTATTTGAAAAGTAGCAGTGAAATAAAATATATATTTTTTGTTCACAAATATCTTGCTTTGTTTTATTCCTCAACACCAACAAAAATGTAATTGTGGAAAGTCACAAAAAATTCATCAAGCATACTTGGTGGATGTAAACCTACAACAATGGGTTCATGATTTAACAATTGATACTAACTCTCACAAACACTATTGTTGGATTAATGATGAATTGAGAAGAAAATGAAGTTTGGTGGAGGAAAATGATTCGAAAACAAATATGTATATCATGTGTCCCGTGAAAAGTCATGACTAAAGATATAAAAGAGTTTGTTAAACAATGTGAGGTATACCAACAATCAAAACATGAAAGCGTAACTTTACTAGGTTTCCTACAACCGTTACCTATTCCAGGATCAGATAATATCTCTATGGGATTCATAGAGAGATTGTCTCTCTAAGAATATTGTTTACACTTGTCACGACTTCGGCTAGCATTAAAAAAATTATTATACTAAAAAAAATCATTTGAACCTCTTACAACTTTTTCTTTTTGAGACAATTTCATAAGAAATTTGAATGAAGGCGTATCACCTTGACACAACTTATTTATATACATAATATTTTTTTACCTATTTTAATAATAAATAAGGAGAATTACACTCTTCACTTAAATTTTCCAAAAACACATGTATCATTGTGATAAATGTTTTATAATGTATCATCAATTTTAATATTTTATAGAATCAGCACGCATTTAAATTACTGCTTGTTTTAATTATGACCTTCATAATTAGTTGTCCTTAATTGAATATTTTCCTCTTTTGGATATATACTTTTAACCAAAGAGATCAGATATAAAATAAGAACAAAAAGTAATGGTTGATTTGCTTCTATAAAAAAGAATAACCGAAGAGTCATTCTGATAAACTAACATTAAGATTTAAGAGAGTGAACAATATTGAATCATAAGATGGCACAACCGAGTGGTGAGGTTTTTCCGCCGTTAACTTCAACCGCCACCACCAGCAATTCAAGGATTCCGGCAGCTATGGAAATGATTGATGATATACTCCCACAGCCTTTGGAGCAGGGTGAGGAGTCCATGAATGCATCCTTCTTTTCTTGCTTTTAATTTTACAATATATATATTAGTACTCTTCCTATTAATTTGTTCAATTTGTGCACTACTTTTACACAAATTTTAAGTATTTATAAATTGTGTTTGTTTTTAGTCCCTAAGTAATGTGAGATTATAAACAATTAATTTTAAATTATAATGAAATATTTTCTCTTACTTTTTTCAAACTCCTAAAAATAATCCATTGGACTGTGTTCACAAGTAAAAAAGGTTTAATTAATTGAACATTGGTAGAAGTACAATGGCTGCTGGTTGCAGTAAAGGTTGGATGATAAGAACTTGTTTTTTCTTTTTGCAGGATTAAAGAATTCCTTTATGGCAACAGTGGTGGAAGTTGATACTAGTGAGGTTAGTATTACTGTTATTTTTTCTTTTCTCCTTCTTTTCACTGCTCTTCTAAACCAATTCATAAGATAACTGCACCATATGTTATTATAAACTTATATCTAGAGTAAAACTTTGAGATTGATAGAGTATAATCAAATTATTTCAAGAATAATTTTAAAAGTTGTTTTCATTTAACTTTTTTTGTTTCAAGAGAAAGTTCACACGCTTATATGAATGCAGCAATTATAAAATTGATTTATGTTTTTTCAGGATATTTTAGAGGAATTATTACCATATGCTGCAGAGGATGAGATTTTTATCTTGGCAGCGATTGGTAAAGTATCATACATTGAACTTGCCAATCCATATAAAGATCCAGTACCAAACACTGTTTTACGAGTTTGTCTTCACTTTTTTTTCTCTACTCTTTACAAATATTCATTCCTATGCTGTTTTCTGCATTATTTTCTTGTTCCACTGAAATGAAACTAATTAAGAAAATTTGTCACTGATTAATATTTAATACACACTTGAACAGCAACTTTGTGTCCTAACAGAAAGTTGAATTTGACTTATCGACCAATAAACATGCAGGGAAATTTCGAGATTTCGTCAATAGAGGGTAACATTGTTTGGCCAAAACACCATGAAAAGAACAAAAAGAGTGAGGTGAGTGTTTTAGTGGTTGGAAATGATGGTCTGATTCGAGGAGGACCTGTGCGAACCTTAATTGCTAAATCTCCTGTTAAGGTTTGTTTACTTCTGTTCTGTGGTTGTTCTTTAAGATTAATGAGAAAGAAACATTATAAAATAAAAATGAACTTGCAGGTGATGATTAGCACAACCAATAAAAATGTTATACAGAACATGGCGAGCAAAGAATACGAGAAGGAAAATGAGGTTTCATTATTCCAATTTCTGGACCAAGCTAAACGTATGGAAGAAGTAAAGGATCAGATCTATAAGACTACTTTGAAGGAGCTGAATCAAACAAATTAGCTATGCCATTATTCATCTCTTATCAATTTACTTCATATTTTCATGCTTTATTTCACAAAAATGTTTGCAACTTCCATTTCTTGAGAAAAGGGACAATATCAAATTTTATAATACACTTCTTCATGTCTCCTAATAATATTAGGGTTTTATGATAACATTTTTATTTGAGGGCAAAGATGAGTGGGTGGATAAGAGTGGGGCATGGAAAATGTACCTGCTTCATCATCTTTTTGATTTGGGCCATGTTATTTGAAATCCATTTTTTGTATTCCTAAAATACCCATTTGTTCTCTCTCCTTCACATCTTCACTTTTTCATGCTCTTACAAAACTTACTTTTCTTAATATAGTTATGTTCTGAAATTTACTACTTTTTGGTGGTCCTTTTTTCTGTTTCTTTCCCTTCATTTTTCTTTAATCTCTGAAGACTCAGAAGAGGAAAAGTGACGTGTGATATAGAAAGTTGTGTAGGTCGGTTCATGATGAAGAATTTTAAATGTAATTTTAAACAAATAGCCTTAAATTCCATAAATTTTAAACTTTTAGCAGGTCCAGCATCCAGTTTTTACAACTGTTTATGTCTTAACACAACTTGTGCCAAAAATTAAAAATATGCTTCAGAGACTAAGTTTTTTTAAAAGAAAAAACTAAACATGAAAGGAGAGTGTATAAATAAATAAACGAAATAATTGTCAAATTAGAGATGTGGATATGTATGAGTTTCAGTTTATGTGAGCTAATTTCATCCTACCCAACTCATGCTATAAAAATATTTCCTCACTTTTTCATGGGTTAACTATTCTTCTTAGGAACATGTGATTGAGGTGAATAAAGGCACTTTTTTTTGTTATAAACTTTTTATTTTCATTCTAGTTTGAGATTATGTTGCTGGTTCTTTTTATTCAGAATTTTTATATTTTATACAACTCATTTAATAAGGTAAGTCAACTTACTCAGCTCAATAATTCCCATTAGACTGAGGAAAGTTGTGTATTTTTTTTAGCTCATTCACGGGTAAATTAGATTAATTTTTTGAACAACCCATAATGAATAACAACAATGAGGTGTGAGGTGTTTCACCATCAAACATCCAAAAAAATATAGTAACAGTGATTAAGCTTGACTACAAATAAGGAATGTGTTCGTGGAAGATTCCATCTTTACTAAAAAAAATGGAAGTCATTAAAAAGAAGGTCCCCTTCACGAACAATGCAATGAATGCGCGTCTAATAGAAATGTACAGTTTGAATAGTGTTGAACAGGTAGATTTATATTTGATTGTGCAATGGAATGGAAAGGTGGAAAATTTGAAAAGGGTAGGAGGAGAAAAAGAAAGAAAAAGAAGAATTTACAGAAGGGGTAAAAGAAAGAGAAAGAAGAAAATGAGAGTGAGAGTGGATGAGGATAATGCATTATGGTGGTTGGTTGGTTATATAGATAGTAAATAGGTGTAGGAGGAAGATGGTAACATGTACACGGGGTTGGGCTGAAGTTAAGGGGACAGCTAAAGGCAGAGCACGTGAGGGTGAAGGAGAGAGATGGATGGAGATCATGGGAGGAGTATGATATCACATCATGTCAACCATTGATCTAAGAGTTTGAAAGAGGCCCATGAACACACAACACAACAATGGTAACACTAAAAAACAAGGATAATAAGGATGAGGGGTTGGGAAAAAGTGACCGAGTCCATGAATCCAGTGTTCTATCTACCTGTTTCGTCATCAGTTGCAGTCTTCTGTTGGGTTAGCCGCAGAAAAGGGTTATGGCATTGCCACTGCCAGCTGGATACACCTTTCGACGTGTCCCCCCTCCCCCCTTCCCTTTCCTACAACCTTATTTATTATTATTTTTTTTTTTATATCACATTTTTGTTTCTATCACATAACTGGATGTCACTGTTACATCGGATAACTGGAGCAAATTATGATGAATTAATTTCAAATTGTTGGGTATAAATAGGTAGGAATGAACAAAATAACAGAGGGTGAGGGTGGTTTGACGAAGGCGTTAATAAAACCGCGGGCGGGGAGAGAGCCTGTGGTCCTTCTGTTATTTAAGGAAAGGGAGGAGGGTAAAGGGGGAAACAAAAAAACTGGCGCATAAGACAAAAGAGAGAGGGAAGTAGAAGAACAAGGAGAAGTAGTAGAAGAAGAAGAAGAAGAAGAATAAGCAGCAGCAGAAGAGTGGGAGATGTTTTGTTCATACTGAAACCACAATCCTTTTCCTTCTGGCCTTTCAGATCTCTTTCTCTCTAATGAGGTGGGAAGGTTTGTGAAATTGTGAAGTGGATTGGGAAGATGGAGTGTTGGACGTCGGTGGATGGGGTGGTGGAGGAGATTATGAGGATTCACAGATCTCTGCCGCCGCGTCCTGCGATTGAAGAGGTGGAAGTGGCCAGAGGTTTGATCGTCAATGTCGAGAAGGAGGACCAGGGCAGGCTTGACTCCATAGCGCGACAGAGCAAGGGCGTGGATGTGCCGGAAGAGCTCTTTATGGTGCTCCAAGAGATGCAGAGGAACGTCGTGTATTACCAGAGCAAGGAGCAGAAGAGGGAGGCTCTCAAACTTCTCGATCTCGACAACGTTCATTCTCTGTTCGATGAATTGATTCAGAGAGCTTCCAAGTGCGTGGCCTCTCCCTCTGCCCCCGCTTCTCGCAAAACGACCTACTCTAACGGTCCCGCTTCCTCGGTTTCCATGAATTCGGTTTCTGCTTCGGTTTCCGTTGGCGGTTTTGATAAGCCCCCACTTCCCCCTGCTTCCGCCGCCGCCGCTGCCACTACTTCTAGAATGTTCCACGCGGATAAAGAACGTTCTGAATTGGTCACGCGAGATGACAGTTACGTCAAGAAGGTAAAGTCCTCGTTTTACTCCAATGGGTATGGAGTTGAACCCACGATCCCTTCCAAAGCCAGTATATTGAATCCATCGTTAAAACCCACAGCTTCTGAAGGTAATCTATCGTATATGATATGGTGCTCAACGTTCAATTTTGTTTTTATTGGCTTTGTTATCTAGTTACTGGGTGGTGGAATTAGGTTTTGTCGTTGGTATTTGGTATTGGATTGCTTGTGTTGGAAGTTGGAAGTTAAAGTGTGGGAAATTTTGTTTGTTAATGCTGTTTTGCAGGTAAAGATGGGGATAAGTTGAGTTTGATAAAGCTTGCTAGCTTGATTGAAGTGTCTGCGAAGAAAGGGACTCGTGATCTCAAACTGCAGAACAAGTTGGCGGACCAGGTTGATTGGCTGCCTGATTCGATAGGGAAGTTGTCGAGTTTGGTTACTCTTGATTTGTCAGAGAATCGGATTATGGCCCTACCTGCTACAATTGGAGGGCTTTCATCATTGACCAGATTGGACTTGCATTCTAATAGAATCTCGGAGCTTCCTGATTCTGTTGGAAATCTTCTCAGTCTGGTTTATCTTGATCTGCGGGGAAACCACTTAACTCTTCTGCCTGCTTCTTTTACCAGGTTGATACGTTTAGAGGAGCTTGATTTGAGTTCAAATCAGATTTCAGCGCTTCCCGACTCTCTAGGGTCGCTTGTTAGACTAAAAGTATTGAATGTGGAAACAAATGATGTAGAGGAACTTCCTCACTCTGTTGGTAATTGTTCTTCCCTTAGGGAGCTTCGCCTTGACTACAACCGTCTTAAGGCCCTGCCTGAAGCTGTTGGAAAGATTCAGAGCCTTGAGATTTTGACTGTGCGGTACAATAACATCAAACAACTACCTACAACGATGTCATCTCTAACAAACCTCAAGGAACTTAATGTGAGTTTCAATGAGCTTGAGGCTGTGCCTGAGAGCTTGTGTTTTGCCACCTCGCTTGTCAAGATGAACATAGGGAACAATTTTGCTGACATGAGATACTTACCGAGATCCATTGGGAATCTTGAAATGCTTGAGGAATTGGATATCAGCAATAATCAGATACGTGTGCTTCCTGACTCGTTTAAGATGCTCACTCGACTGCGCATCCTGCGAGCGGAAGAGAATCCTCTTGAGGTTCCACCAAGAGATATAGCTGAGAAGGGAGCTCAGGTAACTTCCCTTTTTTTGATTGTCTGGTTTAATATTGTTCCTTTGATATTTCAATCTGTTGTTACCTTTACCATAATTTTCATGTGTTGGTGCCTCCTAGGCTGTTGTTCAATACATGGCTGAACTTGTTGAGAAGAGGGAAAAGAAGGATGTTAAATCACAGCCTCTTAAGCAGAAAAAGAGTTGGGCTCAGATCTGCTTCTTTTCAAAGTCTAACAAGAGAAAGCGTGATGGGGTTGATTATGTGAAAACCTGATTTCATTCAGCGACACCGTTGTTGGCAAGCAATAGATTCCATGTGTAAGTTGAGTTGTTTTCTAGTTCTATACACATCAACTGCAAAATTGATATTTGGGTATTAATCATGAAGTAGTTGTTCTAGGCTTAACTTGTAAGTGTTTATCCCCCTGATTATTTTAGGGTGCATTTGGGTAAAAGCAGTTTAATTAAGCATTTATTCAATATGTTCGTATCATGTCATAAATTTAACTCAGAAACTTCTTGAAATAAACTAAAAATAACTTGTTTTGATAACCTTAATCATGATGGTAATTAAAATAAGCTAAAAAAAGAGCTTATGTAGAGAGTGATATATGCTCATTTTCATTAGTTCAACCTTCACAGAGGCTCATCTAAACACCTTCAATACTTGCATGGTTGGATTTCTGTAGAGGGAACGATAGCAGAGAGGGAAGGCATGGCTGCTGATGTTTACTATTTTCCTACTTGACAGGGATATGCATTTAAAAATAGAGACAGATATCGCTCTCCGTGTGCGGTCAATAATATGCAGAGATATGGATCGTGCAAGCATGAATTGACAGCCTTCGTAGGCAGTTATAATTTGCTTTGACTTGACGGCACAACTTGTAGATTTCTTGTTCAATATTTTCTGATTTTCTTTCACTGTATAATTTGAATTTTCTATTTATTTCATTTGTATTCTGTTGCCTTGAAAGTGGAAAGAAGTGTACACAATCCAAAAGGCAAACAGCGACGGACAGTGGGGGAGAAACCGAAGATGATTATGTACTATCGTTATGTATGTACAATTGTAACTTCACTCTATTGTTAAACGAATCACAGTTACCCTTTGTACCAGTTCCACATAATGTCTTCTTTCACTGAATTTTACCATTTCCTTAGCTTTGTTACTATTGCTAATTTACATTGGTAGAAGTTTCAAATGGGAAGAAAATGAAAATATTGGAGGCACTGATAATAACACTGAATAAGAGGTAAATACAAAACCATGATCATCATGTTTTCATAGTTCATCACATGGCAGCCATTTTGGTTCATTTAATCACATGGGCAGCTGGATACTGATAACATATGTTTCGTAAATAACCTTTCAAGGAGATATATTAATGAGGGCCAAAGTCAGAAAACCAGGTCAATACAATTTATAAAGACTAAGGTGGGCAAGTTTTAGATCTTTCGCCAGTTGTATTAACCTACTTCTAACCAAACTTTTGCTCTGGAAGCTATTATTTTGGTTGGAGTCTGTATACAGCATCACACCTTGGCTGCTATAGACGTTCATGATGCAAAAGTTATAACCAAAGCTCATAGCAAAAGAATTCGTCATACTAACCAGTGTTCTATGAACCCTCATTAAAATTAAAACCTTCTGTTATTAATTTAATATTTTTAAAAAATGAATTTTCTGACACTATTATTTTATCTTCAAAACCTTTACATTTTCTTGATAATTTGCATCCTTGATTGCCACCCAATGTTTTAGAATGGACTATTTTAGCAATTTGGCATTATGGAATACAGTTAGGCCAATGTAAGATCTGCCTAAATGATTGATCAAGTGTTTTTTTTATGCCATATAAATTCTTTATTCACATTCTTCTATTTTATATGTGTATTTCAGAAAATACATTGTAGAATAAAAAAAGTTAGATCAATACTTTTGTAGAATGCAGAAATTGGGTCAGATTGATTACTGTTATGAATTTAAATAATTTTTATTTTTCCTCAGCCGATAAATTCAAAACATCTCTTTTAAAACATTAAAAATCACCCAAATTAAAAATGTCTCTTTTGTTAAAATATCTGCATATAGTATTCATATGTAATAGAGCACCTAATTATCATATTTAAGTGTTGAGAGAATTTGTCAGCAGTGTCAAGTTTCATTAGCATGTATTTACAGAAATCTTGAACATAATATCTTAGTTCTCTAAAATCTCTTCCACCTCTGAGTTTATTAAAAGGGTCCACAAGTTGATGTAATCTTGAAGATAATACTAAAGATTGAAGACAGGTTTTTCTCCAATCCTAGCAGGTAGGATGGGATAGCAGCCATAAATTCTTTCTTCGAACCAGATAAATGACAGACACTGGTGGGGATTCAACTATGGCTTCTTTGACTAAAGTCTCACTTGAAAGTTACAGCATTGCTTGCAAATGCGTGGCACAATTAGATATTCAAGTGTTGCTTTCTACATGTTTAATTACGATTAATGAGTGATGTTATTTAATTTCTTCGTAATCATACTGCACAAAATCATTTTTCTTCTCTATAATTTCCTACTTTTTTTTCTTGCACTTTGATTTTTATAACCTCTTCAATCCTTTAAAAAGTAAATGAAATATTTCTCTCTTTTTTTATCCACCAGAAATAGAGCACCAAGTTCTTAACTTCTAACAACCCTTCTTCTGGTCATTAGTCATTTAAAAAAAACACTTAGGTGGCGATTCGATCCCTACACAATGAGAAGTACCAAGAAGATGAAAAAAATAATCTGCTAAAGAGAGATTTGATATTAATGATAGTTATTTGTAAAGACTTAAAGTTAACAAAGCAGATCGTGAGGGAAAATATTTTTAAAAAAATGTAATAGGAAACATTGAGATCTAGAAGCTTGCGGATAACATTATTTAGTTTGAAAAGTTTGAAGATTAGGCCTGCTTAAGTCTTAATTAATTGAGTTGCAGGTGGATTATTGTGTACCTCTTGAAGCTGTATCTTCCCAGTTGGTTGCCAGAAGATTATATGCAAATGTATAACTGTTAATCACTTTTTTATTCCCTCTCACTAAATCACTTTGTGCAATATGCTTATTTAATGAATAAAGCCACAATACTAACAACTACTTTTCTGACATTAATTAACAAATTAAAAGTGGGAGTAATATGATTATGGAAAAGTGTTATTGATACACTTTTATCCTGATTTTTTAATGAAATAAATACATTCTTTGTCCTTCGTAAAAAATAGTTTATTTCTGATCTCTCTTTTGTGGAAATAAATATATATTATTCAATAAATTTATAATACGACTTAAGGTTGAAAATCTGAACATCATTAATATTTGGTCGTGCCCTTAATCCAAGTAAAACTATGATGATTTACATTTTTCTGTTTCTCTTTTTTTTTTTGTAAATTATGAAATTAGCATTTTTGTTTCTTCTTTCAATTCCAAAGCTCTCCTTTGAGCGTGTAGCATCAGAGAGACAACGTGGTAAGATTGTGGCCTGTTTGGTTTTTGTTTTCGCAGAAGGATATGATGATATTATGTTTCAAAGGGTTATCAATAGAAAGTTGCCGTGATTCAAGAACAACCCTGATACAGATTCATAACTGTTTTGTTGTAACAATTTCGTGAGAAAGTTATTAAAATAAAGTAAACAGAAAAAACTTTACAATGAATCCCGTGAATGCCCTTGAGTGCACACCTCATACTTCTAGTAATACTATGCATCTTTTCAATAATATGATGTGAAAGCATGAATATACGTGTAATTGTAATTGGAATGTTATCCCCCAAAAACCACACTAATTCGATTCCTTTTTACCTTCAAAGCTCACAGATTTAACTTACAAGCATAGCAGAAAAAACAAACATATCAGGTATTTTTTATATCTCATATCATACAAATATTTCATATAAATGCAAATCTTAATCAACAGATTTTATAAGGTTTGAGTTATACTTAAAGTTCATTCTTTATCATGATATCAAAGTCATTTAGAATTTATCATAACGACATTAGACTTATCCATTACCGTTCACTATCGGACCACCCATAAATATATAGTCTAACATACAAGTAATCTCATGGAAATCTTACAAGAAGGATATGTTTTATAGTATATAAATTTGGATGCAAATCTCACTTTATGATTGAGTTAAACTAAAAATTCAATCCTCTTAATAACTAATACTTTTAATTTTTTTTTAAGTAAATTGAACATATTTAACAGAAAGTTAAAGATATCTCTCAACATAATCAAATACCTGACTAAATGCTTAAAGAATAAAGTTATCTATCAACTATGTTGCATCATGCACACACTTATGGTAAGGCGCACTAGATAACACCATCCTGCTTTTGTTAGTGGTTGAACTACCTTAAAAATTATCCCCTTCGTTGTGTGATCACCAAGTCCTCCTCTGTTCATTCACGTCACAACAACGAGTTTAAAAGTTTTACTAAGCAATCTTATAAGTTACTACTGTTTTTGGGCCACAATAGAATATTACATAAAGTTTGTACAGTGAACTTCCTCATTTGGTAGTTCACCCTTCAGTTATTTGTTTTTGTCTGGAGAGTTGAGAGTGATAGCATTTGAAACCATCATCCAATATTCTGGCTACTACATGGCAGGACATTATCAGGAATCTAGAGTTAAAAAATATGGTAGCTAAGGGGGGCCAACCCAACGTGTTCTTGAAGGTGTATCTGATAGTGACAGAATAGTGAAGATAGTGAAACTGCCCCTTCAATAACAAACCATATCATGTCGAGCTTTGAAGGACATCTGACGAATGGTGACAGTACAACGCGCTTCCTCATTTATCTGCTGGCTACTGCTTATTCTTCTCGTGAACCATGAGCTTGCACTTTCTCACACCCTCGATAATAGTGTCCTTTATGATTCAGTTGCTCATAGTTTCACAGACAAATTTGACAGTTGTATTAAAAGATTATGACAAATGATTCTGCCCCCGCTAACTGTTGAAGTGGTGAAATACTTCTTTCCTTAGACGTTGATACTTGAAAACAACCTCCCCAAATCTTATAATTTGAACTTTGTCCCTTACCCAACTTATAAAGTTACTTCTAGAGCTAGACATCTGCAGGTAATTCAATAATACATTGATAATGGTGGTAATTAAACAACCACAAGGATTAACTGATAACATCTTATAGTTGGATTTTTGGACATGAATCCAAATACTAGCTCATTAGATCAGAATTGTTCCCCACTTCAATACATTATTTTGATCACATTACTTGTCAATATAATCTCCAACACCTAATAATATCAAAACATGATAGAAAAATTGGAACCCTTACAAAAAAAATGTTGATAAGTAGTTGATAGAATCCAACGTTAGATAAAATGGTTTGGCACGCTATGAGGGATGGATAAATAAAGCCTTAGATGGTAAATTGCCAGCAGAAGCATTGGTAGTAAATCTGTGTTTCTCTTTTTATTGCACAACTCCCAGTATGCTAGTACAACTAAGAATATAAATGAGCTCCTCGTTATTTTTGGAAAGCAAAGACATCAATGAAAACCTATGATGAAAAATTAAAAGAGACTAAATGGTGAGAGAAAGCAAAAGCTACCACAACTAATCCTATATATAGTATAAAATGACTTGCACACAAGTCAGCCTGAAAAATGTGAAATTTCCATTTTTTCTCTGAATCTTAGCCTCTCCCACCTCCTTTCATATCGGTTGTAACTTCACCACTAGTTGGCCTGCAAAGTTAAAACAAAAGCAAATTTCAGAAAATAGAGAATTAAAGTTCATGTTTAGTTCAGAATATCATTGCTTTCAGATCCGCAAGATGCATCAACATACTAATAGACAGCTAAAGTGTTAAGTGCTTGGATTGGTTCTGATCTTATGAAACAGAACAATGTAAAAACCACCACTGGACAGAATAAAAACAAGGATTAAGTGAGAAAATCTCTATAATATTAAAGCGCGGTAGTTGATGACTTCCAAAATTATTATCAGATAACATTCTTCTCGATTAAGCAGTATCAGCAGAGGCCAGTGCAGAAAATGACGAGCCCATTAATGCTATTTTTGATGGCATTGTTTTTAAAACTTTTGCTTTATGTTTCACATGTAGCTACTGGTGTTAAAAGATTATGTTTACTTCTCTCTAAAGCAAAAACATTAACCCAATAATTCAATCATTCTAGCAAAATAGCAGGACCATGTGGTTATGTCAAAACCCAAAGGCATAGAAAACCAAATACAGGGAGATACAAATATAATACAAATGCATGCACAAGCAAGAACATGATTCCCCATGTCAAATGCAAACATTTCATTATTGACAACGGAAATTTCATATAGTCAACCCTCCCCCAAAGTTGGACTCCTATACCAGGTCCAAGAATAGGAAATGACGGTTTGTAACAATATCAAGATCTAAACTTATGAAGGCTTCTTATATTGTGACTATCTTGAACAAAAGAATCAAAATCTGAAACTTTGTGAGAAGAAATTATTTACAGATACTTAAGACAAATTTGCTTCCTTTAGTAATAATAAATTATGTTTTTCAAAATTAGTTAATAATGATATCATAAAACAGAAGAAACTACAGAACAAACTATTAAGTATTAAAAGTATAGGGAGTAATACACTTACAGTCCACCTAAAATTTTGATGGTGTCATAGAAAAACCATTGCAGAGTTATAGAAGGACCAACCAACAGCATTCTAATGGGAAGACTCCTGGTAAATAGATTGGCTAGCCCAATATTTTTGATAGCCTGCACACCGAACAAGTGGAGCAAATTAAGTTTGATATCTCCTATCTTTCAAGGAAGTATCATAAACTAAATTGAAAAGAAACAAATACCAGTGCAAGACTATCAGCCTTTCTGTTATAAAGGGAAGATACAATATTGTCAGCTGGATTAGAAATGAAGCTACCAACAGATCCCGCTGCATATCCAGCTAAACATGTCACACCAAGTTGTTGACCTATTGAACAGTCCTCCTTTTTTCTTTTGACCATATTTCGATACAAAAAATCAACAGAATGCTCGAATGTTGAGAACATAACCATGGAAACTGCTCAAAAGAAAAGGAAGCAGAATACTTATTATTCAGTTCATTTATGAACAAGAGGTAGAGTTAAATGCTACTCATTTCACGTATTTCATTGTCATGCTACTCCATGAAAACATTAATTATTGCAAGATCATGGCCCCAGTGCATACTTCAATACTCGGCATGGTTAGCATGAAAGAAGTCCATTGTTATTTTTTTAAATCAACTATGCATCTCTCATACTATTAATCAACCGGCAACTAATGCATATAGCCAGACCAGTCAAATAGTTAATTGAACCTCAATGTACATAATAATATGATTTAACAAAAGAAAAGGACTTTTTCTATGGTCGAAAGGAATGATAAAGATACAGGAACCTACACCACAGAGAAAAGCAAGGTGTTGAAATTTTAGTAATTTTCTGGAAGATAGCTATATGCTAAAAGACTACACAAGACAGAATGACATCCAAAATATCAATGTGAAAATATTACTGATGTCTCTCTGATTTCTAAATATAGTTAAACTACCCTAACTAGCGTAGAATTAACCAAACAAGAGATTATGAAAATTACATGGAATGTTTCGACCCAAAAGTGGAATTAGTCCACGGTAGAATCTGCAAGTAGTAGATAGAATTGAAGATAAATAATCACAATCATCTCCTAAATTCAGTGTCCAAGCAGGTAAAAACTAAGTATGGAAATTTTCTTTACCCTCGTGTGCCTTCTGACGCATATAACTTTGGAAAGCCATCAGACAAGCCCTTAGCATAACAGGGTTGTGCTTGAACCCTCACTTTAATAGCTTCAAATGGACATAGAGCTACATTGGCAAACACTTCGGCAGACGCGCTACTGAGAAAGAAAACAAAACTCTTGTTCTGGCCTACAAATACGTTTGAATAAATCCCTTTAAAATACTCATAGAGACCAAATCTGCACCCTCCTTGAGCACCATAGCCAAAGAACTTGCCGGTCCAACCTTTCCAAAGGACTGCAGGCCCTTGTTCCCTCAATAAGGTAGTAAAGCAAGAGGAAATACTGTAATACTTAATTGGGTGCACCTACATTTAACATCACTTCCCATCAACAAATATGATCAAATCAACAACTATTATTCTACACACTATGGTGAGAAAACAATTCATAACTCATCCTACTATCATCCCAAACGGGCAGCCAAAAAATTCAATCTTTCAGTATTTTTTTCTATGATGGAACAAAAGTGATACAAAAACGGTAAAGTGATTCCCACTTCAACTTTTCAAATTCCCCCATTTGTTTTGGGTGCTCAGTATGTGCCAAGAATCAGAGGCCAATTTATTGAGATATCTGAGCATAAAACATAAGATACTAATCACTTCACTAATTTCAATCCCATAATAAAACATGGCAAAACATTATTTGTGGAACGAGTGAGCGAACAAAACGATTTGAACAGCACCTGCATGTTGACTTTCAATACATCAAGAGGAGTGATGGCAAGATGGGTGGTGCCAGCACTGAGCATTCCTCCAATGGCACAAAGGGCATAATACCTGGGCGTTAAATCCTCACAGACTCTTCCGTCCATGACCATGACACTCTCTCAAAGCCCCCCAAAAAGACGAAAGCTGTTAACTTTAGTATAAAACCCACACCCCAACTCCATTTTTTCTTCTACACGTGTTATAAAAACAAGCCACTAAAGAGAAAAAGGGCAGCCATTTCTACCCTTCATGCGTTCCTGGCAGAGAAAGAAACAAAATTTAAGGTTGTCAGAGCGACACGCAGCAGTTTGAATCTGATTCTAACGAAATGAAAAACCCCTAAGAAAACCTTATTAGCCTGTTTAGTTGGAACTTCTTCGACCTTTCCGAAGAATAGGAATTTTTCGAAAAAGTCATATTTAATTCTTAATCATATTATTCTCTCGTTTCTTTTTAATTTTTTATTAAATTCTTTCTTATCTGTTATTTACTACAAAATTAAATAATATTTTTTAATTATATCTTTACTTTATTTGACGTAAAAAGTTTAACAAAGATAAAAAAAACATAATAATAAATAAATATATATATTAACATAATATATATACATAATAATTAAATCACTTAAAATTATATTAAAAATGAAAAAATTAAATGATTTATTGCTTCATTAAAACACTATTAGTATATAACTATTAAAAACTTTATCGACGTTATTAAATAAATAAATAAATAAAAGTATCATTACAATACAAGTCTTTACTTGTTCACCTTGAATAAGTCAAAAATTCAAAATGCTTAAATAAACTTTATGTCTTCAGCATAAATAAGTTTTAAATTGGTCTTCATTTAGATTACTTAATAAATAATAATTTATATTTGACATTTAGTAATTTAAATATTTTCTATTATAGATGTATATCAACTGTATTTCTCACATATTTGTCAAATTAAAACACTTATATTATTAAGACAGTTGAAGAATGAAGTATTGAGTTTCTTTCATTATTATGATATTTCATTGTATAATAAATTCTTAGCATTGTTTTCAAGATAGTAATACAAAATGAAAATCAAAGCATTTTATATACATGTACTCAACTTGTAGATTTTTTTAACTATAATTGTTTCAGACTATTTTATAATTAGTTTTAAGAATTCCTTGGAGTTGTGTGGTCTATATCATCAATTACATGGTTTAAAGGAATGAGCTAGAATCATGCATGAATAAGTCTCTCCATCAAAACACAGAACAGGGATACATAAATAGTTCACTTATACAAGGTGACAATGACATGTAAGTCTCTTTAGGTGTCTAGCAACAATGCATAACAATGAAGTGGGCCCATGATATTAATGTTTGTGTTTACTTACCAAAATGTTCATTTTTATACATGAATTGTCTATAATAAAGGCATGATAAATGATACTAATGATTTTATTGGATCCAAAGATGTAAGGTGGATAAAGAAAAGAAGACCCGAAAAATGAGGGTAGTATATTTGAATTAAAGGGTTTAAATTATCATAGGACTACACATGTATGAACTCATAAAAATTAAAATGGTGGAAAAGGTGATATCCCTATGTTATTAATTCTATGAGCGTAGTCATAAGTTTTTATAAAAGAGATCCATACTAATAGATTATGTATCTAGGGATAATCTATTAAGTAAATTTATATTTATGATTAATTCAATTTTATTATTTAATATAATTATAATAATTCATTAAAGTTGGAATTTCAAAAATTAAAATGTTTTATTACACCAATTTAAAGACGGTAATGTATTTTTATTATAAATTAATTATATTTCATAATTACATAAAAAGTAATAGTACTATAAGTTTAATTATCATAAGAATGTTATCTTTACTACTTGACTTTGGTGTTTCCTCGTGATCTCTAAATGTACAAACTTGAAATGATAGCCAATAAGTTGTAGCAATAGAGGTTTTGAGTCATAAACTATTCTTGCAAACTTGTTTTGAACTTTGAACATTTATAATGTTATTCATGTGCATAAATTGATTCAACGAGTCTTCACAAGTTTTCAATGCATTGTTATGTGGTGAGCAAGAACTATCTCAAATGTACATAAGAAATGTGCAATTATTTTTTGCATTAACCTTGTTCCACAATCTAAATTCTTGTCTAGTAAACACATCTGGTTCAGGACAACTAATTGACTTTAAACTAAATAGATAACATGACAAACAATAAAGTACATCACAAGATGAGGAATGCTCTAGCTAAGAAGGAAACATTTTAAGTCAAATAGATTGAAATCTCCTTGGATGTTTCTTCTTAGACCCATTTTAAATTAGTTCTTATAATTTCTGTACCGCCCTGGTGGTCGGGTGTGATGACGTGGCATCCTGCTACAGTGTAGGCGTGTTGACAAGGCGCCAGGTTGGCATAAGGGAAGGAAGTCGGGGGGCACGTGTAGTCGCCAGTTGTTAA
>Ga0123342_1004264_pt1 | contig 22006 bp, 13 predicted proteins | sample Turbeawhitnodule_FD_89960 | JGI IMG/M metagenome (GOLD analysis project Ga0123342, IMG submission 89960) | Root nodule microbial communities of legume samples collected from Mexico - Turtle bean Mexico white nodule | ecosystem: Host-associated > Plants > Roots > Nodule | place: Mexico: Nepantla...
CCTCCATTAGCAGGGCCATCTTTCAAAGCCTTTTCATATTCTGATGGGGAGTTCAGAGGAACAAGCCTTGATCTGTGTATGTTTAGCTCCTCTGTCAGATAATTTTCAGCAAAGGAGCCACTCAGGAAACCAATCCGGTCATCGCTTGTTGCTAAGCTTTCAATTCCCTTAACTGAGGAAGAGAGCTGTTCCACAGTTAGGATGGAGGTGAGGCTTGCAATGTAGCTTGAGTTGAGTATCAAAACCACAAACAGCCATATGATCAGCACTAAGCGACCAAGAGTGCTCACAGTTTTCTCTCCTGAAAATAAATACTCATCTTAGAGAGATTAAGTTAAGAACAAAACCTCAAATGTAGAAACCATCACTTTTGATTGGCTTAATATTCTATCGTTTACTATCCTTGAAATTTTGTCAGAAATGCAAAACTAATTGCTGTTTGATCAACAAATTTCAACCACTTACGATGAGAAAAAAACAGGGTTGAAAAGCTAAACCTGCATAGAGAAACAATTCAGATCTCAGCAGCTGTTGAAGTTTGTATTCAGTATAAAAGAAAGAGCTTATTTTAGTGAATAATTAATTACCATAAAATGGTCACAAACTGCCTTCTAGCTGGGCCTCTGAAGTCATCATTTAAGCGACGTTCCAAAATCCATACAACAGCTCCCACAACTAAGAAAAACATTCCTGTCACAAACCACATCATTGGAGTGAATGGTCTGAGGAAAGCCCAAGCACTGGATTTCATCTTCCTTATAGGTGCCACAACCACTAGCCCCGACTCAACATATGGCTGTGTAAAATCCACTATCTTAGTTCGGTTTGTGGTAATGGTAATGTCCCCTACAACTGCATCAAACTCCTACAAGCATATTAGAAGGAATTTTAGTACAAAAGTTAGAATAAGCTCATAGAAACTGTATAACCAATGAAAATGAATTGTAATATTCACCCCAATAGTGATCGAGTTGAGAAGTTTTGAATTTGATGGGTTGGTTTTACCATCTCCAAATGGAACAAACGTGTAAGGAACAGGATAAGGCACCAAGTGGAGAGCAGCAGTAAACACATCTATGCAATAACCACCAAACATCTCATTTCCCTCATTTCCCTCAGTTCCCTCAGTTCTTGACACAAACTCACGGTAACTAATTCTAAGTGGCACCCCAATTCTCAAGTTTCTTCCAGTGTTGGAAAAAATCCACCCACGTGGGGTTTGAGTAGTTTGACCAGGCCAGATGACACTATATAGTCCTTCACTAGAAATGGAATGATTAGTAGCCTCCCCAGTGTGGAGGCCAGAAGTTTCAGACCAATAACCAATCCTCCTTATTCCACTGCCTATCACGTTAATGACTTCATATGATGAATGCACTAAGTTTCCATCTTCACCAAACATCATTTGGCCTGTTAGACCAGTTCTGTTCACCTCTAAAATCTGTTGAAGCAGCTTCCCACCATGAAGAAACACTCCCATAGTATCAAGGTGAAGACTGTCCCCTCTTAACATGTTTAGACTTGAATCATTTGAAAATGACAAAGTTCCCCCACTCCTGAAAAACGCATCGAGTGCAGAAGCAAGCACCCAAACGGTATCATAGGCGTAAAAGCCAAAGGTGTTCAATGCGAAAGGACCCTCAACAGGATCCTTTTCCTTACTCAGTTTGTTCCAACTAGAACTAAATTTTCTTTTGAGTTCTGACTCAGGGGTGTACATGCGCAAGGTGATAACACCTTGAATGTCATTCATTGATTGAGTGGTGAACAATGATGGGTTTGAATCTAACAATGTAGAAAGCCAATCTGTGGCTATCCACACATAGCCACTTTCCATCATGCCAAGTGACCGAGCCACATTCAATACATCTAAACCAAAAGAAGGGTATATGTGAAGGACTATTACTGTTGATTCCATTAAAGCTATCTTAACTAATGCATTGTTTATTTCCTCCCGAGTAATGTTACCAGGCTTAAATGGTGCTTTGTGTGATATTTTACCACGTTTCTCTGCTAGCTTATCCCCTAAAGCAGACACCCCATTTCTTCCATGATCATCATCAATGTAAATGGCAATGACATCTCTCCATTGAAAGTGATCAACAATTTCTGCCACAGCAGTCATCTGATACAGATCACTCTGTGTTGTCCTAACAAAATATGGGAACTGCAGTGAAGTCAGAGTAGGGTCAGTTGCTGCAAATGAAAGGAGAGGCACTTGCATCTCATTTGCAATATGTGAAATCACATGAGCCATCACAGAGAACTGGGGACCAATTATGGCCACAGTGTCATTCTCCATCAATCTTAATGCTGCACAAATAAATCAACAATGTCTTTTAAGAACATGCATATTTTTGCTTAAAAAAGGCAAAAGTGTCAAAATAAAAAACAAACGTGTTTGAGAAGGACGTACAGTCAACTATTCCTAGGAACCCAGCGGATAATTTTGTGTCCAACGTTAAAATCTTTAGCTTGGTTCCATTAAGAATAGTTGGATCTGAGTTTACATCATCCACTGCAGCTTCTATAGCAACTTTAGCCACTCTCCCAACTGTTGAATTGAAGGACATAAGTGCTCCTACGTTAACAATTCTTGGTCTTCCATAAACACTGCTGATTCCCATTGAAGGAAAGCCATGGTAGAACATCACGAGGACAAGAAACCAAATCTTTCTCATGGTGTCTTGTCTTCCCTGCAAGAACATAACAAAGGCATAAGTAGTAATTGTTGATTAATCAAACAGCTTGTGTACTCTTTTTAACTAAGTACAAAATGAATATTTGGACTACACTAACAATACTATTTTGTAAGATGTATATAACAGATGATTCTCCAGGATTGGAGTGAAATAGAATAACACAAAAAGTGGCCCTCACACTTGCAAAGCTTCTATCTGTGTATGCAATGTCAGTGATATAAGCAGCAATTTATATCATCTTCGACAGTAATGTTGTTCTATAACCACCTAAATTAAGTGGCCACTTTCACCACAATGTTGATAAAGTAATAGTAAATTAAATTACACTGTGATAATGCTATATTGAAGATATTTTTTTATATTCTTTATTTAGTTATCTAAGACTAATTTCTATAAAATAAAACTATTACACATCTTATAAAATTTTAGTAACAAAAGAAAAAAAAAAGAATGAAAAGGATATTTTGTGAAAATCTTGTCCTTTGTAATGAATTTATTGAACAGGCAGTGTACTATGCATTTAAGACTACATGTAATGTTCAACCCAACTACCACATTTAAGATGTATAATGGTAAATTAAAAAGCTAACAATAAGAAGTACGAGTTAAATAAATTCATAATAGAGAACAAAATAAAATAGGACCAACTTATCTTATCTATTGGTTATTTCACTTTTTTATATAATCTATTCATATAATAAATAACTTCAAAATCTAACAAGAATTTAGAAAGAATGTAGTTTTAGATAAATAAAATTTTTAATAAAATAAAAAATAAACATTTATAGATTTTTTAATTTATTTAAAATTTATCTCCAAAATCTAAGAATGACAACCCTAGATCTTAGAGGATGTTCTTTATATCAGAGGTACCTCTTTTAATTAAGTCCTGTTTACAAAATTTAAAACAATAATGTTGAAATCCAACCTTGTAATTAAAGTCTTTCAATGTGTTGCACAGTCTCAATAGTGGGTCAAGCCAATTACACTTTTTTACAACTAGATCAGTGCTTCTTTAATATATTAAGATTTTTTTTAAATATCTTATAGCAGATATTTTTTAATATATATATTTATATCAATTATGTCACACTATATTTAATAAAGATATCTTTAGTTAATGCTGCTCAACATTCCACCCTAGTCTTCTGAACCACGAATTGATTTAAAGAAGGTATATGAGATGTGAATTAATTATATTGTCTACAAATATTATACATTAATGAAAATACATGAATGAAAAATATCAAATTTGAGATAATTTATAAACTATGGTTGAATTTTATATACTAGGTAAATAAAGCTATGGTATAAGAAATATTTCCTTGTATATAGTTAACACAAAATTATATTTATAGATGTGTCAATTTAAGTTGTAATGTATTCATCCTAATCTTTTTACTCTTATATTTATTGATGATCTAAGTTTTTGAATTGGATGAGATATAATATTTGGTACAATATATTTTATATAAGTCTCCGAAAAAATTTCTATTATTTATTGAATCGTTCATCATTCTATTTGTAACATGATTATAAATTTATTTTAATTTAATTAGCTCACCCACTGTATGATTTATTCTACTATGATTATATTGAATATATAAGCAAAAAATTATATAGGAATTAATAAAAATTCTTGGTAACATTAAGGTTATTGTACAGCAGTACTGAATATATATAACATTAAGGTTATTTAATTAGGTTGTCATGTTATGATAGTGTTTTATAAAATGAAGAATGATATGAATTTTACTCTTTCTTAATCTTTATTTAATACGTATAAAAACTTTGATGATGATATTTTAAAATTTAATTTGAAATTGTTTTGGAGATTATACGTGGCATGACTCAGTTTTGTTTTCTGTTAATGGAAACAGTAACAACTATGTAAATATTGAGACCTAATAGAGATAAGATTGATGACAACTTCATATTTTTTATGACAATGTCAAATAATTATGATGTTTTAAATGAACAGGTTCCTTAATCTAGTTTAAGATTAGGTCAGAGCACTAAGTTTGTTTTAGTAAGTTAACTTAAAAGGCCCACGTGTTTCACTAATCCATTTTCATCCACCACTCAAATATTATACAATTCTAACAAACATTACCACTTCCACAACCTAATTCAAATAAATTTTATTTTCTTAATTTTTGTATCTCGATGACAAATTCTTAGAGAATAATTTACTTTCATAAATAATTTAAAATATTTTATGACAAAATTATTTAAAATATTTGAATGAGTCTACAAGTTGGTACTACTAAAACAAATCAAAAAATTGGTAAAAAACAGTTCATAATAGTTTAAAAGAAAACATTTTTTGATTATTATTTATATATAATTTTAAATTTTCCTTAAGAAAAAAAAAAGTAATTGGGGGAGAAAGACTTGAGAGCTGAGATTGGATGAAATGATGATGTTGTAAATATACACACAAATTGTGTCAGATATCTCTGAATAAACAAAATTCTTTACTAATTTACATCTGTGTAGTTAATCCAATAAAAAAATAAATCTTATTAAATTTGCACAAACCAAAATGAAATTACATTGAATAGTGATTGATGAGGAAGAAGATCACTGTGAAACTCATTTTCCTTCACTTTCCAGGCTCCATTTTAAGATTGCTCATCCCAACACCCACATTCTCCACACCAGATTCATTTTCCATTTTCTTCAGCCATGGATGTTCCAGACACTTCTGTGCTGTTGGCCTTTTCTCAGGGGTGAAATCCAGAAGTGGTAAAACAAACTCTGAAAATTCATGAGCATCACTCTCTGAAAATTTATATCTTTCAACCAACAATTTGCTAAGTGGCCAAAACTTTAGTCTTCGAATTCTTTTCAGATCCCCATGTCTGTCAAAGAAATCCTTGGATTTTGCTCCAGCAATAGCAACCTGCAACATGCCACATTAGACTTTCCAAAATACCTATTTCAATAACATGCAGAGACAGACAATTTCTACCTTCCGTGGCATCTTTCCAAGGAGTTCCATCATCAGGGCAAGGTGATCCTGAAACCAACCCACATAGCTTAGCTATTCTACTTCTATAGTTGTGTAAGTCAAGCCAAAGAATAAGTATTTTCCACTTTTTTGCTGAATCAAAGAATAATTCCAATACCAGTAGTTATAGTTATGAAATGCTTACAAATAAAACGAAACAACAGCAGGGTTCATAATGGTGGCTATGATTCAATAGCAGTATAGCTCAACTGTTTCCATACATAAGTGATGGACAAGCATGAAACTCAATTTCTTCCATTACCAATAGAAACTCATTTCTTGGAAACAAATATACTCGTACATGTTACTTCTTCTCTTACCCGTTGTGAAAGGATCATAAATACATATAAAAATTGTATGGTCATCTACTCATCAGTCGATCACACATCATAATTCATTTTGCTTTCGGTCATCAGGAACCAGCAGCAAAAGAAACAAAAAATAGTCATGGGATTTTAGATATATATACACACACTTACACACATATATATGTATTATACATCAGTATCAAAACTATGTTCTAAAGTCAAATGAAAAATGCTTACTGTCACGAAGAACGTAGAAGTATGAGTTAAGTGTCAACTTGATGTCAAATAAACCAGTAATACAGATAGCTTCAATGAATTCTGTGATTGAAGATCTTGTATTCATTTCTCATTATCTGTTTAAATCTACTCACATACACTACAATAAAGAAATCACTAAAGTGAATGCATCTACGAATATTAAAGATAAAAATCAATGCATCAATGTCGTTCTTTTTAGAAAAAATAGTTATCTAATACCGTCTATTATTTCATTTCATTCAAAATCCTACCAAAGTTTCCTTTAGTCTGGAACCCCTGTATAAGGGTTTTAAATTCTTCCATAAGCTTTTCCTTTCAACATATGCCCATACATATTTTTAATGAAACTCTCAAGATTCATAACCCAAATTATTAAACAACAATATATGTACATACATATTTATTCCTTGCATTAGTAGAAAGGAAATATAAGGTATAAAGTCTATAGCATAGCAATTATCATAAATACTACCATCCATTGATAAAAGATACGAAACATAACTTAAATTATAATAGGGTACATCAAAATCATCATACCTCATTCTCACTAAAACCTTGTCCAACTTTGGGCGTAAATAACATATCACCAGTGGCAAGCTCAAAAGCAATGCAAGCGAAAGACCACATGTCAACAGAGAAGGAATAGCCAGCCTCCAGTATTACTTCAGGAGCTCTGTACTGTCTTGTCTGAATTTCTTCTGCAAACTGCTTATCAGCCCAACAAGCATTTCCAAAATCCACCACCTTGCATCTCACGTCAATCCCATCAAGATTTCTCCCAGACTTTGGATCTTCATTTCCTCCTAGTAAAGCGTTTCTTCCAGAGATTTTAGCAACTGCCCTCCTAGCTCTTCTTTTCAATTTTTTCTCAATAAGACTAGTAACTCCACCATTTATGTTTCCCTCAGGCCTCTCTAATATTGGGCTGAGTTCAGATCTAACAGGGTCTTTGGCAGGATCAATGGTAGAAATCAGAAGAACATTTTCTGGTTTTAGGTCAGTGTGGATAATACCATGTTCTCTATGCAAATAATCCAAACCCAACAAAATGCAGTGGCAAATCTCCCTAACTTTATTCAATGGAAGGCCTTTGTACCGGTTATACTTGATTAGACGAAGCAAGCTATCCCCAAGAAACTCAAGCACCATGCAAAGGTGCTGGCCATTAGGACCTGCGTGCTTAAAGTGGTCAATCAACTGGACCACACACTTTGAATTAACATCAACGTCATTAGAAATGGATGCAAGAACATCAATTTCATGAAGGGCAGCCTGAACAAATTGGGCCGCACTTTTCTGGATCTTAAGAGCAACATATGCCTGAAAATCCAAATTAAAAATTAGAAAATAATTTAAAAAGAAAAAACTTCTGCACCAAAATAATAAAAAAACTCATCACTATCTGAGACAAAAATCAGCTGGGAGTTGGAACACAAGCAGACCTTTGAGGAAGACTTTTGAATTAAACATGAATACATGAAAAATTAGATGAATAAAGGATAATGCTTGGATCTAGTTCATAGCAAGTGCCAAAGGGATTGTGCTACTGTGGAAACACCCCTCCTGGATATACAAAACAGTGTATAATGCTACATGCATTAAGCTTCTTTCTGTTTCTTCTTTCTATGGGTTTCCTATTCAATTTAAGCATTTAGCCAGACGCCACCATAAATAAGTGATTTAATGGTAGCAGAAGTTCTGGATCGATAAACTTGTGAGTGTATCTATAATAGACTCACAAGTTAGTCTCAAACTTAAGTATTGAACTCCTCTAAAGTGTGGAGTGTACTTTACAGAATAAAGTATGAAGTTATAATCATTGATTGGGAAAATCAACAGTAAAGATTGAGATACAATATAAGCATGCCGCGAGTATAACAAAATATGAAACTGTTAAAAACTACTACACTAATTTGCCCGTCAACTGTTACTTTAGAGAGATCAAATCCGTCATAGCATTCAGCTTTGTTCAATTAGAAATGAAATTCAGAATAAAAGTGTTTCTACATGCAGCTCACCCCAAACAACAAAACTAATACACACTAACACAAGACGCTAGGTATTAGTGTTAAAAAGGAGCTTAACACATTTACCAAATCAGTAAGAACCTAAAAAAACAAAGAGACCCAATTACTGCCTCTCTGCGAGCAGAGAAATCTATGTGTTCCAGGTGGTCACATTGTACGATGACGATCATCTGACCATGTTTGTCATCCCAAACATGCGAGGTCTGTTAGGTATTTCTGACACAAGTTGAAAAATACAAATACTAACAGAAGAAGTGACACCGACAAGACTCTTCAACATATATATATATATATGCCCAATTTGATCCATTAAATGAAACGTTACCCTTAAGATATATATCCCAATTTGATCCATTCATTGAAATGTTACCCTTAAGACAGAAACCGACAACACAGATATACAAATTAAGCCGAATAACCAATGTTTCTACAGCACAAAGAGAAAAAAATATCGGGATACAGAAAACACCGGATAAAGCATTTCACAAAAAGCTCAAATTACATATTTAAACTCTCTCTTTTATTCACTCACAAATACACATTCCGAACCACAATGAATCAGCAAAATGGAAACCTTTTAACTCCTACGTAATTCAAAAAGACAAACATGATTAGTGCAACACGCAAAACAAGCACAACAACCGCACTGCAGATTCAAAACTGATTGCTTTAACAACAACAACAAAATCTTATCTCGGTATCTGAGGTTGACTACATGGATCACCTGATGCTACTCAGTTCGCTTAAAAACTAATTGCTCATAACGATTAACTGGGAGGAGATTTCAACAACTTTCCACCTCAAAACACAAATCACAGGGCAAATCAATTTCAAAAGACAAAACTTGGTGTAATTGAAAAGAAACAACCCCTTTGGAAGGAAGGAACCAGAAAATGAACACAAGAAAAAGAAAGAAAAAGAATGAAAAATTAAAGAATGAGGATCAAACATAACATACAGATGTTGAAGTATCATAGGCAAGCCAAACTGTAGAAAACTGACCCCAACCCAGCTTCCTCTGCGCTATGAACCTGCCGCCGGCGAACTGATCGCCTACTCTGACGGCGTGGTACCCTCCTTTCCTGTAGGAGTCGAACCCCTCATCGTCCTCTTCAGACCCAGATGAAGAAGAACACGACATCCCCTCTGATCTATGAAAAAAAATCACCTTTTCCTTCAAAACTACACTCCCAAATGAATGAACCTTCTTCTTTCTCTGTTTTGACACACCCAAGGTTTGTTCCGCTGTTCTTTCTTTTTAGTTTTTGAATAAATCCCTTTTCTTTAACCCGAAATTTAAAGCTTTTGTTTCGGAGATGGAAGGGTGTGTGTGGCGTTCTCAAATCACGAATCTCTCTCTTCAACAATCCTCCACTTTTTTCTCTCTGTTTTTCTCTTTCGCTTCTTGCAATGTTCACTCACGATGTGTGTTCTGTGTGGGTCTTACATTTTCATACGGTTCGATTTTTTTTCTTTTTTTTCCCCAAATTAACTGTTTCTTGCTTCTTTACGTTTATACCCTTTGGATTCTGTTTTTTGTATGAAGGGTGCAAGGGGTTTTTGGGAAGATACGTATTTTGGATGTTATTTTAGGTGGCGAGGGGTAATCAGGGTCCTGAAAAAGGGTTGTGAGTTGCTGCGCTTTCCTGCGTCACCCATCTGCCTCCTATCTTTATACTTTTACCCTTTTCCCTGCTTTTTCTTTTTCCTTCACACTTCTTTTTCACCATGTGCTCTTCATTCTTCTTCAACACCTTCTTTTAGCCTATGCAAATTCAATATTATACCACCCATTTTCTCATTACAATACATTCTATTTTCTCTTCTTACTTCATCACAATTTATCACAATTTTTTTTATATGAAACTTGACTTCTCATTTATACTGAGTACCAATCATTTGTCAGCACATAAAAAAAATTATTAGAAAAAAAAATTACAAGTATATATGGAAAGATTATACTAAAACTTATTGATCCGGTCGGTCATCACAGTCAGTGACATCAACAACAGATAGCCACGTGGACTGTTCTTAGTGGAACACGTGGGCCAGGGAAGCAGATGAGTCATTGACTGTCGATGACCGACCGGATCACTTATATATTAACAAAAACTGATACACAGGTAGTATATAAAGAACTTTAAGAAAAGACTAGATGGAAATCTATTATACCAATGTGAGAAATCTTAAACTTGATTTTTTTACAGTCATTAATACAAATGTTCCACCTATTACAAATTGTCACAGAAACACGACTTTACTTACCTTAAAGATATATAGTTAACACTAAATACATTATTTATCAAAAAATTATTTCTATTATTAACTATTAATGTTGTTGTTATTAATTTTTGTTTTGATAATCCATTTTATTATAATAGTTGTGACTTTAAATATGTAAAGAAATTAAATTTTAAACAAAAATGTGTTCCCAATGTTTGCAAAGTGCACTAAATATGTGACATTGCCAAAACTTGCAAATTTTAATGTGAAATCTTAAAGGTAGTTTTAAAAGCTACACAGCAGCATTGTTCAAGTCTTTAGTGACTTTGCCGTGCTTGGGAATTAATGGCTTTAGCTTAAAAGTTGAGTATGGATATAGTTTTGGTAAAGAATCTATGTTCATAGGAGTCACTTGATTTTTGAAGGGACATGCGATCATGTTTTCCAAAGAATCTTTGCATTTAATTTGATCAAGTAACTTAAGACAAAATTTGTTGTCAACTTTAAGGATAAATTGCATTCGCATGATAAATTAGTACAATCTTTTTTATACAACAAGTGACAAGATAAGTAAAAGAAGTGTGAGGAAAAATGGCTAATGGGATGGAAATATAAAAAAAAAAATCAATGTAAAAGTAATAATAATAATAATAATAATAATGAGTATGTAAATGATCAATATAAATAAAATAATTTCTTTAAATTATTTAAACAATTTTTTCATTTACTATTGGTAAGGAATTTTAAACTATAAAATATATTAAAATTAAAATTAATTAGAGGACCTTCTTAACTACTTTTTTTTTATGAATTATCCTTGTTAGGATTGAAACTCAAACCAGTGGTGAAACAAACTACTAACAGTTGATGATACCTTTCTCCATATACTATTTATCAAATATATATCTTTACAATTTTTTTCCAAAAAGATTAAAAATCTTATGGGGGAGGAAATTTTCCAACGGTTAGTCGAGTTCTCCATGAGCTCATATTAGTCGTAAAAGAATTATAGATGTGTGACATTTATTCTTTCTATTTTACTTTCTATCCACTTGGATGGATAATAAAAATATTAAATTATTATTATTATTATTTATTTATTTAAAACAACATTGTTAAATTTTTAATATATTCTCTATTATTATTATTTCATTTATAATACCATATATAATTATTCTTATTGAAATTGAACTATAATCGTTTGAGATGGATTGAAAAAGGTAATGAGAGAGACGAATTTTGGTCGAATTAATCTTAAGGTTGTTTAGTTTTTTATGAAACACTAAATAAAGATCCTCTCGCAAAAGATTTGTTAAGCTCAATTTAATAAAAGTTAGTGAAATATTTTAAAAGTGTTTAGTAAGTAAAAGAGACTGAATGAGTATTTTTTGATAATAAGTTATATTTATAAACTTTTGGGTCTAGGTTAATATAAAAAAAATAGTCATTATTAGGTATGCACCATTTAGTCGGTTACATTAAAATTAGTTTTCAAGTGAATTAAGTCCTTCAAATTTGTCAAATAGTTTTGAAAAATAAGTGATATTACAAAAATATTTCTTCACCCTTATGTAACATTGTCATTCCAAACTGATATCATTTCAAAAGTGTTGGAAAGTCACATTGGTTGTCCTTAATAGTTCATTACGTATATATTCGTTACTATCACTTAATATAAAAACAACATTATTCTCTAGATATAAGTTGTATGAAACTTCCATTCATGATGAAACTTTCTTTAAGATTTTCCATGTTAATCGTGTGAGATGATGACAATAAGAAAATTATTAAATAAAAAATAATTAATTATTATATTAACTAAGTTAGATATTAATTTAGAGAATAAAAAAAATATTGATACTTTTTATTCCTTCTATTTGGTGTTATATAAGGTAGATTTACATTAAGTTTCATATTGCCTATTGTCCGTTGCATCTCCAACACTTTCGGATTCATAACAACATGAAATCTAACAAAGTAAAATCTTTAACCCCCTCCATTCAGACTACGAAAGATGAAAACATCTTCTAAAAATTTTCCACAATTAATACGAACCAAAATTCCAAAATTTGATGGGAAATGAGAGAATAATATTTAAGAGCTAGATCTGGCTCTGTCACCTTTGTTCGTAGCTCTCATCGTGCCTAGCTTGCGGGAGCATAGAAAATAATACTCCTCAGTCTGAATTAATTCAAAACAACTAAATACTATCAAAACTCATAATCATGTCTTGTTATCCAAAATTATTGATTAGTGTCTATCTTTAATTTGTTCACTATTGCAGGTCAATCAATGAATTTAATTATATTTATTTTAAACTATTGTGTGAAGTCTATGAGTACAATTATCATTTAATGGAATTTTAATTTGTTATAATTGACCAATATATTAAGTTTTTAACTATTTATTGTTTATGGACTTATTTTAAATTATGCAAATATGTTGGTGTTTTTTTAATGAAACATAACATTAGGTTCGAAAGTACTTGACTATGATAGAAACATGTGGACAAAGTATTATGTCAATTGGCTACAACACTATATATATAATATATAAAGTAATATAATTTTTACAATATTTAACTTTTATACTTTTAATTTGTTTTTACACTCTAAGATGATTTTAGTGAACAACATCATTTTGTAGTATTTAGATATTAATAGTAGGAAACCATTTCTTTATAAGTGTGCGTGTAATTTGACTTATAGTAAGACCTAATTGCTTGTTTACATGAATGATTTATTTGATATTTGGTTAAAAAAAACTTGAAGCTATTACTCATACGAACAACAATAACACATAATTATCGTTGTGTGTAATTTTAATAATAATTATTGCCAAAATTATCATAAAAATTGGTCATCGTCGTCATATAAAATGATGATTTGTATATGCAAAAATATATACAACTATTGATGAAGAAGAGGTTTGATCAATCATTGCCAAAAATGTTGAACAAGGAAGAGCAGGTTCCTTTGACTGCAACAACCAACCCAAAAACCATAACTGCGACATCAGAAACCATACACTTCCAATCCATCTCTTCTTTGAAGACCGAATAGTGAAACATAGCTGGCAACACAAAGCTGAGAATAACACAGACGCTGCTACCAACCAGGGATAAAAAATCTGCGAAGTTAGGCACCAAAAGTGCCACCAAACTCACCCCCAACACCAACAACCACCTCAACCACAGGCAGTACCTAGACTCACACAACCGTCTCTCAACCACCTCGTACACTGGATTCATCATCAATGGAAAAGTAAAGAACAGGTTGATGCAAAGACCCAACTGCACCAAACCACTCACCAAACCCGGTCCAAGATTGGTAGTGATGATCCCTTGAGTTTCTTCTCCAAAAGCAAAGTAACTTAAAGCAGCAAATGCTGCATACAACAGAGAAATGAGAAACATCCCCACACCCAAAACCCCACCAAATTTCTCCTTATCTTTGGCCTCTGATTCCAAGGGCAAAACCATTCCTATCCCTTCAAACGCATACACTGCCACCCCTAAACCGTAGAAAAACACCGACCAACCACCAAAGGCCTCCAGAGGAGGTCTATTCTTCATATACACGAACACTTCGTCCACCATCACCACACTCTTGGCTGCAATATCAACAACATCAGCGAAAATGCTCAAAGGAGCCAAAAGGGTCAAACTTGGGATAGCATTAAGGCCCAACTGAAAGGGAAAGCAACCCCATAAGAACAAGACCTTTGGCGTGAAACCCAGAAAAAGAGACCATCTTGAGCCGTCGCCGGCAAGATTGGCCAACGTGGTGGAAATGAAAATAAGGTAGCTGACGCAGAAACCGCAATGGGAAAACCCTATCATGACATCAACGAACAATTTGCCAAGAGGGCCTCCAATGGCATACCCCAAATCGCCAAAAGAGTTGAGATTGGGGAAGCCCTCGTTGGATTGAAGCTTCCGGCGAGTGCGCACAAGGAGCATCATGCAGTGGTAAGTGAGGAAGGCGACGAGGAAGAGCATGAGCAAACCCGTGATCCAACCCGTTTTCTTGAAGCAGTAAGGGAGACCAAGCACGCCAGAACCTACAATGGATATGAAGATGTTGGCGAAGGTCTTGAAATTTGAGGAGAGAGGGGGTGCCTTGGAGAGAAGAGGCGCGTCCTCTGGTGGGGTTTCAGCCTTTTGAAACCCCATTGGGAGAATGAATGAAGGTGGCGGTTTCTGGAAATGGAGGGAGATGGGTGGAGAAGAAGAAGAAGAAGAAGAAGAAGAAGAAGGAAGAACATGCAGAGGGTACGTGATTATTGTTGTGTAGGAAGGAGGTGTGGTTGTGACCTTAAGTCAAGGTTTGCAAATGCTGATATAGTAAATATATATATAAAATTAATTGTGGAATACTAATTAAGGTCGGAAAATGGGCATTCTCTCGTGTGCTATTCTCAGCTTCAGATTTGTTGGGTATAGAACACAAACAAAACACGCGTCACTCACCATTTAGGTTAACAAAACCAAAAGATAAAAAATGATCGATAGACCCACAATATTAAAAAAAATAAAAATGATTTTTTTACCACACATACTCCAACCTACACTCCAATAAATATTAATATTTTAATCATTTATAATTTTTTTAATTTTAAAAATTATTTTAACATTTTGCATTTTGATTATATTTTCATTAAAAAAAAATTAATTACAAATATTAATATTTTGTAGTAGGTGTAAAGTGGAGCAGAATATCAAAATATCATCACCAAAAAAATTATAATTTGACAAGAGTTGTAAACTATGTAGAACACTTATAATTTCTAAAATGTAAACACGAGAATATGAATCAATATTATATAATTCATGACAATAAAAATAAAATTTTATTTACACAAGTATATTTCATATTTTTTTAGCACAAAGATGTTTTTATGGTTGGTTAAAAAAGATTTATTATTTATTTTTATAATTATAATAAAAATTTATACAGTAAGTTTGAATTTTTAGAAAATTAATGTATTTTTTTTTAAATTGTGTTAGAACTGTGTTAGAATTTTCAAAAATCCAACAAATATTTTTTTTAATTTGACTTTTCACCGATACGTGTTCTACGAGTATTAGTGTTCGATACATGTATCCAACACAAACATGTCATTTAAAAGGAGTGTTTGAGTCTCATAGGTTAATGTGATTGTTTTAATAAATAAATATAGATTAATTTATAATTAAATAACGTGGAAATTATTAAAATAATAGTATTGTAAATGTATTATCATTCAAATATTAAATAATAAAATTTGACATGTGCACTTAAATTTCACTTTACTTTTTCAGTTGATTTATTTCAAAGTATTTTATATTTTAAAATAAAAATGTCATATATTGATGGGTGAGTGTTTAGTAGAAGATAGGGTGTGTGTATATATCATCGTGTAATTAAATAACTGTGTTATTTAGAAGGAGAAAAAAGTTATAAGTATTAAGATATTAAGAGATAAGGATAATTGATAGGTGTTGGTGGGATGTCTAAAATTAATTGATGTATACACCTATCATTACTATGTTAAACTTGTTGCATTGTCTAGCAGTTGGTAATTGGTATGATAGGTATATCACAATGAATTGTTTAATTATTTTGAGTAATTTTTTTCATTTGTTTTAATAAAAAAATTAATAGTTCATAGAAAAAATCTATGGGTTTCAGTGACTTTGTGTTTCTGAAAACATAAAAACAGGGTCATTTTCAAACAAAGACAGATGCTGAGGAAATTCTTACCATGGCATAAATCCAATCATGAGCATGAATGAAACACAAAGAAAGGAAAACTAAGTTTTCTTTCTCTGATTGGATTTTATCTCCCCTTATTTGCATTAACATGACAAAAAAATATTTTGTTTGGTATACAAACCTCACCTATAATATTTGTTTGATTTATTCACTATTTGTTATTGGTGGTTTTGAATTTAATCTTGCTGTATAGGTTATTATTGTCAATAGTTATGGTTTTGCTTTATTATGCGCTGGATTATATTTTATCTTGTGCTGACTAAAGTGATATGGAACACTCAAATTATATTATGTAGATGCTGCAAAACCATCTGGTTTGTTAAGGGTCTACAAGAGTTTGACAGCAGATTAACAAACCAAATCTGTTATATTTACTGCATAATTATGCAATAATTGAAGCATAACCTTGTAGGGAGTATTGGAGTTGATGTCACAAGGGTCTACAAACACAAAGTAATCAAACAACCAATAGAGGTTGGAAGCATACTAATCTTGTTTTTAGTGTTGCAATACACTGCATAATTAAGCAGTTTTGTCATTACAAATTGTTGTATTATAGTGTTGGGAGAAATTCTATGTTTTGGATGCTTGTAGTGATTATGTGGATGTTAGTTAGATAAAGAGGTTGAAGGCTTTTGTATAAAGGTTGAGACTCCTGAAATGTTTCCTTTTAATTTAATTAATTTATTCTTTATTAAAAAAAATAGTTGGGTATGAATTGAATTTTTATTATAAGATCGATTATTTTTGTAATCTAATATCCTTTAAGTGGTATATTTAATTTTCATAAAATTGAAATTACAATTACAGTACATATATCACTAATTATATTTTATTGATTCAAAATTAAATTGTATTTGAATTAATATAATTATTCTATTTTTCTATTACATAATTAAGATAATAGCATGATGATTCAATATGAGCATATGAAAGTGTTGGATAATTCTAATGGAAATATTAAAAAAATTATTAAATAAAAAAATAATTTTAAAAATAAAAAATAATTAATTATTATATTAAAAAATCAAAAATAAAATTTAATTAATACTATTTTAAAAATTAAAAATATTATTAATATTTAACATAATTTCTATTATTAATAAATAAATTTTCAATTAATATATAATTATTTATCATCTTTTATTTAATAAATTATATACCAATTTATTAGTATGAGAAATTTTTGTATCTAAATGACATGCAAATACAATTTTTTTGTGTTCTTCCTCTACCAGAAACCATAGAGAGCTGGCATGACACCTCATGTTACTGCAAATTCTTACAATCACCATTACCTAGTTCTCTCCATTTCAAAAATTCAAAGCTGCAAACTGATGTAGAGTTTATTGCTACTAGTATCAACATTGGTGATTTGATGAGTTTTTTATAACCTTTTTAGGTTTGTTTTTAGTTGTAAGTGTATATAAAGAAAATTCAATTAAACTTTCTTGATTGAACACCCTTTTTCAAATAACGTAGTGTTTGAAATAAAGTTGTTATAACTCAACTTGCACAAGCTCACATTATAATAATGAGTGACTTATTGATATTAGATAAATGATGATGTAGACTTTATTTGATGTATTTTATTATGACAAAACCTAAGTACTATGATAAACTATAATTAGAGTTTAATCATATTAACTCGTTTATCAATTTCTGGATAATGAAAAAAAAATTAATTAATAATAAAAAATAATATAAATGGGAATATTGGAGATACTCAAACCCGTATACAAAAACTTTATCCCAGTACGAGAATATTGGTATCAAAAAATTATATTAACATGCTTCTATTCCTGCATCTATCTCTGCTAGAAACAACATATTATGTACATACCAATTACAGTGTTTCTTTTCTCAAAGTTTATATGTTTACATGCAATTCACAAAAGTCCTGAGGGTTTTCTGTCAGCTCACTTTCATCAAAAGTAGAGATTTTTCAGTTTATGCCTTAGTCAGCCTTTTTCTCAAAGTCTATATGTTTACATGCAATTCACAAAAGTCCTCAAGGTTTTCTGTCAACCCACTTTCATCAAAAGTAGAGATTTTTTAGTTTATGCCTCAGTCAACCATTTTCTTAAAGTCTATATGTTTACATGCAATTCACAAAAGTACTCACAAAAGTACTGAGGGTTTTCTGTCAGTCCACTTTCATCAAAAGCAGAGTTTTCTAGTTTATGCTTCAGTCAGTCATTTTCTCAAAGTCTATATGTTTACATGCAATTCACAAAAGTTTGGAGGGTTTTCTGTCAGCCCACTTTCATCAAAAACTGAAATTTTTCAGTTTATGTCTCAGTCAGCCTTTTGCATGTTCTCACATCCACATGTCAGTCATTAAAATATAAGTAGATGATGAAAACAAGTTTGTCAGTGAATTGAATTTAGACAGGAAGACAAATTAATACACCAATCAGAATATGAGAAATTTGTCTTAAGGAATTTAAAACTCAACCCATGCACATGCCTTGATTTGAGCAACAGTGAATTTTTTTTATCGAGTCTACCACTGTCTCATTAAAGATTACTCTATTCCTATGATCTTAAATTCCCCAGATAACAACTACCCAGATACACTTCACATGTTATTCCCCAGACTATTAGTGCCCATAATACCTATCTGTTCAAAGTGTTGATCAGTCCTATCTGAGTGTACAAAAGACCTACCAAATCATGCATCATGCATGAGTCAAATACCATACTTTAAAAACCACTTTTCATGTAAAGAAAAAGTGATTCACACACAAGCTTGTTTATTATTTCTCCAATTGTGTGACTTTAAAAGAATTAACAGAAGGTTGATGCAAAGGTTTTCTACTAACAAAAAAAATAATCATGACATACAAATCTCTTTTTTTTTTTACTTTAATAAGCATTTTAGTATTACTTCAGTTACTAAATTATTTTTATAATAGTTACCATCAGTTCTCACAATAATATTCAAATATACTTGTACCTACACATAATATGTTACACATTTGATCGCTTATAACTAAAAGAGGTAATTAACTCACTACAATTTTTTCTAATCTTTTAAATTCCAAATACTTCATTTTTTTTTCAAATTATGAATGTCTTTTGTGAGCCTCATTTTGGATTGTTGCTTTTATTCCTTTATATAAAACTATGCTTATAGGTCATGTTATTCTTCTCTAGTATATTTTACAACAATTAGTTTTATAAGTTGCTCAAATTATTAGTAATAGATATTTGATCTTTGACAAAAATATCCCCTTAGCCCAAACCTAGATCAACTCCTAAAGAAGATAAAATGGACAAACATTAATCACAATATTATTAAAAATGAATTAAAATATTCATCATCATTTAATTAAAAAAAATGAGAAATAAGTTAATTTGCACGAAAATACACAAGTATGTATAAAATGTTATTCATACATTTATTTTTATTAGTACTCATTGTACATCTTTACTATAACAATATGATACATAATAACAAACAATATTTTCAGATGTATATTCATTAATAACAAACAGTATGGATATTCATTAATATTCACAAGTTTTTTACCAAATCTTTTTTTTTTCACCTTAAATTTAAATAAAACAAAAATATAAACAATTATTACGTTATAAAAATTTAAATATAAAATTGAAAAGAAAAATAAAAACCAAAATCATATTATAAACACAATATTAATATAAATTACAATAAACTAACATTATTAGGGAGATTTGAAACACTTAGATAAAAATAACATTATTTCAGTTAAAGAAGACTATTTTATCATTGTCATGATATAATTAATGATTTTCTTAAAATATGTGCATTATCATCTTAAACAACAGATAGTTATTGAAAATGAAAGAATAGCATTTGTAACAACTTAGTCATAAGTTCCTTCATTTAATGTCAGGAAAGTAATAATTTACCTATTCAGTGAGTAACAATTAAACTTTGAATGTCAAGATAATCCATATTTCAATATTAAAGCCGGAAAATGAAAAAAAAAAAAAAAACAAAAACTGTCAACATTTCATTCACATAATTTGAACATAAAAAAAATAAACAGCATGACAGACTTTGAACTTGTTCAATTCAATGGATCCTCCTTATTTTAAATTCAAGCTTTCCTGTCAGTTAAAGTAGCACAACTTTGAACTGAAAGAAGTATTGCAAGCAACTAAATCTACATTTACATTTTAATGAGTACAAATCCATTACAAAACCAAAATGATGAACAAAAAGATAAATTCCATATTGTAAAAAAGAAGCATCATGGTTCCTACCTCAGCTATCAACATCTATCACAGTAGCACATGGTCATTCCATTAATGTATGAATTTTATGACTGCACAGCTTTATTTTGTTTGATACAAGCCGGTGCCTTGAAATCTTGGCATTTCCACATTGACGTAGCCTCAATAGGCAAGGCTCTGGTAGTGGATGACTCAACTGTAAACAAATGCATACTATCAACAGCATTATTGCCTGTGTTCATTCCAGTCAATGGAGAACTTCTGGTTCTTATTTCTTCTTTTGGCAGTGCCTTATCTTTTGAGGTGCAAATGCTTAAGGGTAATTTTTTTAGCTTCACCCTTCCTCTCTTTTTACCTATGGGAGATGAATCTTCAAAGTTCTTTCCTTTTGATTGACTCGACTCTGCTTCCCCATTATCTATCTCTAATTGGCTTGGTCTATAACATTTGACCCCTCTCTTATCTTTCTTACTTGAGCTTACCTCTTGGATGGATCCTTCAGAATCAATCTTGCCAGCTACTGCATGCTCGTTGTTCAAAGATAAGCAATCATGTCCAACTGCCACACCAGATTCAGATCCCTCTGTCATTTCAAAACTTGAAGAGCCTCTTGGCTGCTTATGTTTACTACCTTTGGAGTCTGAGTTTGGAGAATTCTTAGAGATTCTCGGAGAACTGTTCATGGCTCGATGTAACTTGCGAGCTAATTCTTCATCTGTCCTACAATTTTCAATTGGCTGTTTTTTTTTGTACAACAGCTGAACTGGGAGATGCTTTTTTGACTTGTTCTTTTTCAGATTTCTTTCCTTGCTAGCCGCCTCCTCAGAGAAAGATGCAACCAAATCTAGAGCCCTCTTGGCTGCAGCTATTGCCCTTGCAGCTATTGCAGCTTTTTCTTCAGCTGCTACTCTTGCAGCCTCTGCAGCTTTAGTTGCAGCAATTGCTGCCACTTTTGAGGCCTCCACAACCTCCTCCGGTGTAAGGTTAGGGTTATCTGAATGACAGCTTAACAAATGCTTCAGCCGGGCCTCAAATTCAGTTGAAAAAGATGAGGATGAGGGGGAAGCAACATCGGTTACACAAGAAGCAGCAACTGGAGATGGGGAGGCAGTAGCATCACTATCCGAACCCTGTTTCTTCAGTCCAGCAAGAAGACGCTTCCGAGGTGGTAAAAGAACATCAGCATCCAACTGGTTAACATCAGATGATTTCTCCATGCTCCCCCAGTAAATTCAAATTTAGGACTCAGAAAACAATGAATAAATCTTACAAGAATTAAATACCTACTCCATTGACAATCACATAATTGCAACAATGATCAAATCTTTTCCAATTCCACATCACTCATGATATCAGGATTTATACAACCCCACAAGATCCCTAATAAAACCTACATAAAACATGAAACAATTAAAAAACTATCCAAACTGGTACCAATTTTTATTGTTAAGAACCTTCCATGAGAAGAAGAAATTAGACTCATACCCAACATCAA
>Ga0123342_1004265_pt1 | contig 22002 bp, 7 predicted proteins | sample Turbeawhitnodule_FD_89960 | JGI IMG/M metagenome (GOLD analysis project Ga0123342, IMG submission 89960) | Root nodule microbial communities of legume samples collected from Mexico - Turtle bean Mexico white nodule | ecosystem: Host-associated > Plants > Roots > Nodule | place: Mexico: Nepantla...
CTTAGTTAGTTCGCATTGTTCTAATTAATTTCTTGGGCGCATGATTCAAGAGAGAGGAGGTAAGCATTCTCATGGAGTATACGCATGGAACAAAGTGGGTATTGATTAAACAAGTAGACGCATATTTAACTGGTGAGTTTTAGTTGAATTAGATTGGCGCATGTTCAATATGGTTTAACTCTGTTGGAGGATTACGAAAAAATTAATCTTTAGAGAACCTGTGAAGAATTCAATGGTGGAAGAACTTGGGGATCAACCGCTTTTTATTTGTTATTTTAATTTTTTTATATTTTTACGCACAACTATCTAAACCCCTTTTTATTATTATTGTTATTGCTAACTTTTATTGCTTGCAGATAGATTCTAAACACTGATCTACTGATTTTACTATTGGATTCGTTGGGAGACGACTTGGGGTCATCTGACCACAATTATATTATTTCTCTAGTGTTAGACAAGTTTACGCTAGAATCATATTAATTTGACAGCAAAACGACTACTATCAATTCGTATAAACAACCGATTGATTTTCTGTAATCAATTTAAAACAGTTTTATTTCTTGGTTGATCTGATTGCTTCTTTTGTGATTTTGCATTAATCTCCATTCTTGTCCAATATTTTTGAAAATCTTTCATTAAACAATTCACCCCCCCCCCCTCTTGTTTAAAACCTTTAATTCTAGCAGTGTCTTCATACAACCATCTACGCATAAAATATGAATACACATATATTAAGACTTACATATGTGCAAAGTTGTTTACTTTCCAAAAAAGCATGAAAAATGTCTAACATATGTTTATCTAATGTACGGAGAACCTAGAAGTAACACATACAAGTCTAAGAGTAATATTTGAGTACGTTTATAAAAATGACACACTCTGTCTCAGACAATAGTGCATTACATCAATTACATGCAAAAAGATTGCACGCAAGAATCATAAGATAATGTGGTGAACATTAGAACATTTACCCAACTCTATAATTTAAGAAAGAACTTACATTTGTAAATATTCCAATTAGTGGTGTTTGTCTCCTTTTAGAAGTGATCTTATTTCTCTTATGGAAAATGTTTATGTATTCATTGAAACTCTTTTTGTTTGTTAGCTAAGAGCAACAAAGAAAATAATACTCATAATAGTTAGGAGTGACTTAGTTTTAAATAATACTTTAATTTCTAACCTCAATAGGAAGATTAAAGTTAGTCAAAAGTCATTTGGTGTAATTGTATAAACAAGAAGTGGTAATTAGAATACTTAATGTAAGTTGATTATATTAGACCCTTTTAAAAGTTTCCTAAGAAAAATTCAACATAACTTAATTTGAGTGAAATAGTATAAACGAATTTATGTTTGCTTTTTCTTATATATATCATCCTATTTTATCTTAACATTTCTCTAGAGGACTTTACTAAAGTGTTTTATTCAATTAGATGAACGTCCCTTTAGATAATTAGTAAAAGTTGTTTATTTTCTAAAGCTTTTGAAAAATACTTTTAAGCACTATAAATCTCCCCTTTTACAATTAACATGGTATTTCAAAATGTTTATAATTGACATTAGTTGAAAACAACTTCAATATGTCAATTATAAAAAATATGTCTCAACATTAACTAACAAGATCTTACTAGGCTTTAAAAAAATAGTCTTATTCAGCATCAACCCAAAAACATCACTGATATTTTTAAATATTATTTAATATTAAAAAAGTATTTTTATTTGATAGTAATTAAAAAGCTTAATCCAAATAAAAAAATCAATAAATATAAATTATTTTATCTGAAAGAACATTTAAATTGTAATAATTTAAATTCAATATATTTTAATTTCTTAGAATTATAAAATTTCCTTCAATACAGTACTGATGTATATTTGGAAGTTCTTGCAAGTGCATTAGGTGAAACGAACGACATATATACTTCTAATTAATGAAACACATCACCATCACAACGAAACATTTTCTTATTAATAGGAACCTTTATGTTAAAATGCATCCATCATAACCAAATTTTAATAGACTTATACATGATTTATATGATGGAAAGTACGATGTAAATTGTACTCAACGAAACGTAAGCCTTTAAAGAAAAAAACGAAAACGATAACAATCAGAAAACATCTTTCAAGTTAATTTTGGCCTATTTAACTTCTATTTTCTTCTTTATTCAATCAACACATATCTTTTTGTGTGGTAATTTCTTCTCTTTTTTTTTCAGTAAAAGTAAATACATTAAATACAAGGCATGAGACGTACATTTTTTTACTGGATTGAATGGAACTAATTGAATTTTGTCATTTTTGTGTCTTCTTGGTCTTCAAAACCTTCTGTCTCACCAATTCATTTTTTAATCTTGGGTCTCTAGTTTCATAGGGAACTTATTAGGACACACTGACACTTAAGTTTGCAAAAGGCAGCAATTGAATTTTAGTTATCAAAAAGTTATTATCATTTTTCTTAGAACATGCATCTATTTATACTATATGAATTGTGTTGGTAGTTATACTTGTGATTTAACTTAGATCAGCTAAGCCCAAATATTATTAATCATGACTTTGAGGTAGTTTTACTTGTGATTAATATTAAAAAAATAATTAGGTGATAATTCTAACCTATTGACCAATTAGTTGTGCATGAATGTAGAGAGTCAAGACGATGATGTCTGGGGTATATATAAGCATGTCGATATATTGGAATCTTGGATAGTCTAAATTGACATATTGAGTAATCCATTGGTCCCCATCACCCTAGAAGCCAACAATTTGCTTGTTGTATAAGGTCATGGGTTCCTGGGACAATCCTAGACGCTGGAAGGTTTTCCGGTACAAGATATCAACTAGACTCCTTTAATCAACCAAAGTTTTCATGACAACAAAGATGACAAACTCTATCGTGATAACCGTGGGATCATCATGGTTCAAGTTGATGGAAGGAAAGTCGTCGTCGGTGAAGGTGATTGGGAACATGTTTTGTCTTACTTTCCCACTAGAAGCATTGATGGATCATATTGCTTGTATGTGTTTTTTTTTATGAACTTATGGTTCCTCCTTCTACGAACCCCCAAGATAGTATTAATGTCTTTTCTCATAGAGAAGTCTCGACAATTGTCACTATTATCATCTTGGGGGTGATACTTGCCTTGCCCGACCTTGTCAGTGGTTACTAGTTTCTGGATGACGAGTCCACTTATTGTATTGTCTTCTTACAAAATGACAAAGGTGGTCGATTTGTTCAAGCTCCTCTATCTTATCTTTCAGGGCTATGCATTCTTGTGGTGTGGTTGTAATTTTGGTGATACCGATAGTGTTTAATCTGATATGTGTTTGGCAGTGTCATCGTTCTCCTATGATTCAAAATTAGCTTAGCATGTAGGACTTCCTCTAGAATCCGCAATCAATTGGCATTGGAGGTGTGTACTTGGAGAGGCTTTGGGATCATTTTACATGCAATTAGTATTAAACAAAATAATTAGGTGGCAATCTCGAGAGTTAACTGATTAGCTCTGTGTGAATCTAAAGAGTAGAGATGGTGATGTTTCGGGTATATGTCAGCATGTCGGTATATCAGAATTTGGACAGTCTAAATCAACATACCATGTAGTACAATACCCATAAAAAGTACATAACCAAGTTACAAACATAGAAAAAAACTTATCCATCTTTTCTTTTCCTACATCAGTAAACTTAAAAACACTAAATAGAAATATAATCATATAAATACAAAAGTAGATCCCATATACAAAAATTCAAAAAAAGTCATAAAATTCAATCTTCAAAACTATAGGCAACTATTAAGAAGTGAGTTTAATTCTAACTCATATTAAGAATTGAGTTTAAACTTAACTTATCTTTATAAAACCGATTTGTAAAATAATAATAACTCTTAGTTATATACTCTAAATTAACTTTATCTCTGGTTCATATAGACTTTCAACACTAATCAACCTAAGCAAAATAAAAGAAATAACCTAACCTAAGTTAAAAGAAATAAAGTTAATTTCATTAAAAAAAATGCTAAAATAGACTTGAAAATATTATGATTAAATGACTTCATTCCTTAATATTTACTATTTAAGGTGGTATTAAAAATAAGATTTAAATAACTTCTTTAGTCCTAAAATTTGGCATATCTAGTTTCAGTCCCAATTTTTTTTAAAAAAAATCCTCCAAATTAAAAAAAAAAAAATATTTTAGTGCCTAAATTACTAATATTGACAGACTAAAAGTTTGAGGAATTAAAATATCTTAAACCCTTAATAAGTTGAATATATGAAAACCAAATTTGGTCTGAATTTCAGAAAATATACATGTAACTAAACCTAGAAAAAGAAGTACATCCTTAACACTACAGAATCCATAAAAAAGGAAAGTTCCAAAACCTCTTACCAAATACAAAGGCTTTATACAAGCTTTGTGTCTAAACTCATCAACCAGAACACTACAGAAGAGAATCAAATATAGAGGCAAGGTGACAATCTCTTCAGACCCTCCACCTAACTGCAACAACACAGCATCTTCTGATACCATTTATCACTCATTATATATCTCATCAATGATTTCAACTCCTCCTCTTTCCTTCTTGGTGCAAATGTCAACTCTTCTACTTCATCATTTCTCTCACTTCTTCATTTCATTCTCTCACTCATCACACCAATAAAATCTTCAAACAAAAATCAATTCTAAAAATAATAATAATTAATTATTATATTAATTAAATTAGATATTATTTTTAAAATTAAAAATTATTGATATTTAAATTAATTTATATTATTAATAAATAATTTTTATATTAGTATTTAATTAGTTGCTAATGATTTACAAACTTTAGAATATAAAATAATTAATAAATAAAACTTTGGTAATTACATATCAATTAAAAAAATATTTATCAATAATAGAAACTAATTTAAATATTAATAATTTTTTAAAATTTAAAATAATATTTAATTTAGTTAATATAATAATTAATTTTTTTTAAAATTAATTTTTATTTAATAATTTTTTAGTTGTATATGAATAATTAAAGGTTAGTTTAATTGAGAATTTTGACTTTATTTGATAAGTAAAAAAATGAATTTAAAAATATGTTTACTCTAATGTTTGGAAATATTTTCTTTAAATATGTTGAAAAACTGACTAAAATGTAAATTAAAAAAAAAAAAAAAACATTGTCACATTCTATGAATTTTGTTATTTTTTAGTGATTTCTTTACAAATAATCATTAGAGCATTTCTAACTTTTTGGTTGCTTCCACTTATGCTTTATGGACACATATGGAAGACTGTGGAAATGGAAAGTGTAGATTTATAAATGTGTGAAAATTTTAGTGGAAAAAAGTGGAGTCCACCTTCCTTCATCTTTTTCATCCAAAACAATGGGGAATGGGTAGAAAAATCATCTTGGCTTTCCCAAAAGACATTTGCATGCTTATGAATAAGACACATGAACACATTCAAATGTCTTCTTCATCCAACAATTATCAAACCCAATTAATATGCACAGAAGAAATTGAGATTTTCTTAGTTTAACAAACAAACCAATTGAATAAATCACTTCTAGAATATCATTAACTACAAATCAATTCTAAAAATAATTAGTTATTATATTTCTTATATTAATTTGATTAGATAATATTTTAAAGACTAAAAATTAGTATCTAAATTAGTTTCTATCATTATTAAATAGTTTCTAAATTGGTATCTAATTAGCTACCAAGGTTTTAGTTACCAATTATTTAGATTCTAAAGTTAGTAGTTAAAATCTTGGTAGCTAATCAGATATCAATTTAAAAACTATTTATCAATAATAGAAATTAATTTAGATATCAATAATTTTTTAGTCTCTAAAATAGTATCTAATTTAGTCATAACAAGTAATTACTTTTTATCTCTAAATTTGGTTTTTACTTAATTATTTTCTTGTAGTGTATATCTTTGAAAATTATTTTAATACTATGGTAAAGTTTTTCTCAAAAACTTTCTTTGTTGTGTTGCAAAATAGCAACATACTGAATTGTGTCATACATTAACACTACTTTGCAAAATAGTTCAAAACACAATAAGAGATGATTGAATGTGTTTTTAAGACTTTTTGTGATTTTTATAAGATATAATTGGATGAGGTTGAGTCAGACGATGATTTTTTTTTAACAGACACATTATTAAGTGATTTTTTAAAAAGATTGCGACTGATGATGAAAGGCAGACACAACTTTAAGTTTAACATATGTATTGTCTAAAAAACCTTTACAAAACTTGTTTTCCTAAAACTTTCCTTATGATATTAGTTACAGCTAAAAAGTATAAAATTTAAAGAGATAAAAGATAAGAAGGGTTTCCACTAGATTTTATATTTGTTTGTTTGTTAACGAATACTACATTTAGTTCTCAATCAACAAATTGAGTTTCATAATGCATATTAATGATGCAAGATACAAATGAGTACTATTTGGACCTCAAGCACTCTAGGCTAAAACTAAGTATTATTTGAATCACAACCATTCTTGACTAAGACTAAGTATTATTTTGAACGTAGTCATTCATGATTGAGACACAAAGTATTCTTTCAAATCCAACTACTCATGGATAACACAAGCATTCTTTGAAATACATTCACTTTTGGCTAAAAACTTAAGGTTTGTATAGAGATGTGATCACAAAGATGGCAAAACTTCCTTACTAGAGAGGACTAGCATCTTACAATGTATATATGTTTTCACACACAAATTTTATCATTGGACAAACGAAACACTTGCATTTGATAGTTGAAGCATAATAATGCTTTATACTTTGTTGTTTTAGTAGCACTTAATCAAAGTACAGTTTGATGGATTTTTCTCTAACAACCACATGTAAAGATTGTTGAAAGCTTATTCAGCATTCTAGCTACCTTTAACAAGTGTTGTTATTATACCATCAAAATGACTAATTCTTACTTTACTAATGTTTTGTCCAATACCGATAGTGCAATACAATGCAACTTGTCATTGATGAAGCATGTGGCACGGTACCTATTTTGAATGAGTCTTTAATTGATGAAGTAAAGACAATTCATGGGGAACTTTATATAGCAACTCATTACTAGGGACTCTCATTGTATTCACTTTTATACTCGCAACACATAAGGTTCTGATTGAGGTTAAGAAGGAACGTGGGAACTAATATCACCAACATCAATAAGATCAAGGTTGAGATTCAAGGTTTCCATTTCTTGTTTCAACTTATGAGTCATTACATTGAGGTAACTTTGTTGTTTTGTAGTCCATCATAACTCTCATTGTAGCATAACTATAATTGTAAATCACCCATACAAACATCACCAACATCAACGAGATTGAGAACTAACATGGTGCTAAAAAGGAAGTTCCTTGCATATGTTCAGTCATTTTTTTTTTGTCATATGACACTAGCGCATAAATGCTAATCAAATGCAGCTATTTTACATTTACAAATGCGGCTATAGAGCCGCATTTGATCAGCACGCAATTGTAAATCAGAGAAATACAAATGCAGCTATAGAGCCGCATTTGTAAATGCGATTTACGAATGCGGTTATTTGAAATAGCCACATTTGTATATTCTTCTGAATGAGCTAAGGTTTTAGGGGCACGTTGTTGGTGAAGAGTGGAAGGGGAGAAGAGGAAACACGGCAGCGGCGGCGAGTGTGGCAGCGGAAGCAGTGGCGGAGCGGCGAGAGCGAAATGCGACAGCGGCGGAAGTAATGGAACAATACACCTTCAAAATGCAGAGCGAAACCCATTAAAAATGAAAGCAATATGGAAAGCGAAAGCCATTGGAGTTCAATGCAGTTGTTAGGGGCAATGGAAACAAGAGAATGAGGGGCAATGCAGTTACGTACGTTCGAAAATGCAGAACTTCGCAACCAGAGAAAACGAAGAACAGATATGAGCGCAAACAGAGAATGAACGAAATTGTTGAGCGCGTAAAATTTTTAGGGTAAAAACCATTTACAAATGCGGTTATTTAAATAACCGCATTTGTAAATCAAAATAATTTCAAAAATGCCACCGCGTTTTTTACAAATGCGTTTAAGCGTTGAACCGCATTAAATAAGGAGCGCTCTTTTCTTATTTTGGTACTAGTGTGAAGTTCATTTCATGTTGTAATATTCAATGAAAAGTTACTTACTTTGTGAGTGTTAGTTCTAAGTTCAACAAACCCTTTGTTTGGTTTTGATTGTGTTTTTAAAAAACTAAACGTAAAACATAATTTTAAATGTATTAGATCATGTCAAACACAAAGTATCCAGTCTAGCCCAACAAATACAAGTTGTGTGGCTAGATAGGTGCAAGCGATCTTTAAATTATGCTTCGTCTGACAAACACAAGCTTGTAGCATTTCATAATACACATCAAACTTAAATAAATGCTCATTTTATGCTTGCAAGGCTTATACACATCTTCCTTATTTCAAGAAGAATGTGTCGAAAGCTGCTACATGCAAACAATTTTTTTTTGGAAAAGGAAAGTATCATTATTGCGAAGTTAGTCAATTGTGTCAAGCCCTGCGCTTTGCTTAAAAGATAAAGAGAAGTCATTTGTCTTGACCTGTGAAGCTCTATCATGCTCCAGATGTGTTGCCAAATAAACCACACGTATTCAATGCTAAGTCAAGAGCATTTAATGTGTCTCGAAGCTTTAAATCATGCTTAGATGCAAGAAGAAGCAATAATAGAATAAGACCTCGTAACGGTTATAAAGTATTTGCAACAACTTTTTTCTTCTCAAGATCTATATATAGAATATCTCTTTGAAGAAGGAAGGTTGACGAAAGTCGAACAATAAGAATGGCTTAGTTCTTAAGTTATTCTTGGCCTTTGTAGGTGTAAGGAAAAATATTGTTTGTGTTCAAGAACAACCTACAAAAGTGAATCAGTCTTGTATTTGGCATATGTAACCTTTCTTTTAATGAGAAATGTAGTGGAACTCAATAAGTTAAATGAGAACTGGAAGTAATCTTTGTTAATAGACAAATTAGTGTTAGAATTGTAGGCCTTAAACAAGAGGGGGGTGAAATGTTTATGAAAGATTTTCGCAAGTATGGAAGGTGAAGTGAAAGACTATGAGGAATCAATCAATTAGAAAATTGTTCAGCCAATTAGAAAATTGTTTTCAGTTTGATTGTAGAAAATCAACCTGTTGTTTTTGCGAAACAACCGGTTGTTTATGCCAACAGTTTATAAAATCAAATCTAAACCAGTTTAAAGAGTGTAAGGAAAGAGAAATTCACACAGAATATTTATAATGATTCACTCTTAACCAAGAGATACATCCAATCATCGGCTAACCACTGAGAATTCACTAAGTAATCGAACCTTGATTACAAACAACATACCAAAGTTATGATCTTGAACCCTTCAAGAACACACACCACCTTTGGCAATCAACACAATTTTTAGAACAACCTCTGAAACTGCACAACACCAAGTCTGCAAACACCAAGTCACACAGAATTACAGTGATTAAGAAAGAAAGAAATAGAATACACCTAGGTACAATCAAAGATTAGAGTACAGAGAATCTTATTCCACACTTGAGAATGATCCAAAAGCTATTTGAAATCTTGAAAACTGATTTTGATTGATCTTTCTTAGTTAGTTAATGACCAGGAGCGTAAAACAACCTTTTTATACTTCAATTAGTTGGTCAAGGCATTTAATTCAAGAACCAAAATCAGTTTGAATAATTTAAAACAGATTTGCACAGTTTAACATAATTTTGTTAAGGTTTTCAGAAAATCAATCGACTGAAATCACGAATCAATCGGTTGAATTGACTTGACAGCAAAGTCAAACAAAGTCAAGTTTTTCAAATCCTTTTCAAAAAAACCACTAAGTATAAAACAATTGGTTGAATCGACATTTCAACTGGTTGAATTTTTCACTTTCTTTAGAAAACATATCTTTTTCAAAAGGATTAAGATTCATTTAACCTTGTATCATCACAAAGAGTGGATTAACAAATTCAACTACTTCTAGGCACATACACAACTAGTAATAAGGATCTTCATATATTCTATTTGGATTTGGAGACAACAAAACACATTGTTCAACCATTATTACAAAAATATAGTGTAAATCTTTTTTATTGCTTATCTCTACATGTTATTTAAATATAATTAATCTTAAATGGAAAAGATTTGTAAAAACAAGTTTTAGAAAATATTTTTAAACTATTTGTTTGTAAAACTTAAAATTGCTTCTGACTACTTAATAGTTTATTTTTCGAAGTCCACACTTTGTTTATTCACATTCATCATATTAAGATTTATGAAATTAAAAAAAAATACAATTTCATCCTCCTTTTGTATGACCTACTTTTACAGTGAGTGAGCTTTAGAATTAAAATTATCATTTGCCATTAGAAAATTAGTTGACTATATTTAAAGCAAAATCAATTATAATTCAAGCATTACAATTTTTGTCCAACCTAACAACAATGAAACTAAATCTTGTATCTTAAATTTGTTTTATAGTTAAGCATGGTTATCTTATTTCATAATAAATTTTAAATAATTATTAGAAATAAAATACTAGTATTATTGAAAATACATTGTCTTTGGTTGAATTATAAAGCATTTATAGTTTTCAATATTTTTTACATAAAAATAAAAATAATATAATATTATTGTATAATTCAAAAATTATACAAAATCAGAAAATATCATTCAATGATTTCATGTAATTTTATAAACATTTACCTAATTTATCTAATTATTTATAAATTTAATCACCATACCTTATTAAGGTAAACAATGTGAAGTTGTCCTATTATTATTTCCAAAGTAACATGTAAAAAATTTAAAATATTAAAAATATAATTTAGAAGAAGCCTTAATCATAATGTACTATTAGAAACATTTCTACTATGAAAAGGTGTTATGGTTGTATTTCAATTTTCTCAGCATGTCTCTTTTCATGAATTAGATTTATACCATCTATTGTTTTTTTTACCCTTTCTTTCTATGACCCTTTTTTTTTGCCTAACACAACACATTTAAAACTAGTGCATTTTTTTATATACCATGCACATATTCAATACTAAAAAAATACACATACACAGCATCCATCAAAAACCCAATAACATTACATAACTCAATGTCACTAATAACATAAAAAGAAAGTAAAGAGTCTCAAAGATATGCATTAAAATTACATAGCAAAACTAAGAATAAGCTAAGAAGAGTCACCACCACCACTCATAAGCTTCAACAAACTGTTAAGTCGCAAGTGAGTTGGGAGGCCAAAAAGCATACGCACATGTGCGGGATTCTCACACAAGTAGTCATAGTATTGTAATATGAGATCATCATGCAAATTTAACTGGACTAACATATCCCAAATTTCAGACTCTAAATAATGTACTGGTGAACTTCGTCTCATAATGGATATCTGTTCACTTTTCAAGTCATTCTGCCTTTTCATTAACTCATTCTGCCTTTCAATCGCAATTGCATGGCGCTTTGCTACTTGTAACTGTTCATTTTTCACCATATTACCTTCCCTCATAACTTCCACAAGTTTATCTACACTAGTTTTCATCCTTTCAAAAACATCAACCATAACTTGTTTCTTTGAGCTCTGTGATGGAGATGTTCCTACATAAGGGGAAGGGACAAATGAAGACCCCCCAGGACTATATGAATCCGTATATGATGGACTAGGCTGCATGTCTTCAAATATTGGATTATAGTCCTGATCAATGTAACTCTCTGCAACAATATTATTTAGATCAACACCTAAGGCACTCCTTGTCATACACAAAACAAAAAATTTACAATAAAAAAAACAGTAATGAAAGAGAAAGTAAAGCAGGTAAACTACTTAACAATGAGAAATTTTTATGATGTATTATTATATATTAAAATAATATGCCAATTAAGAGTTACTTCATTATCCCGTTTGATATACACAACTTAATTTCCTATTTTACTTAGAACAATACATGAAAAAAAATTCAGTTAGTGCACCCCACAAAACTCACAATGAAGAATGAAGAAGGGAAGGTTATGAGAGAGAAATTAATGAAAGAAGAAAGATTGCACCTATACCAAAAAGTTACTACATACATACATTTTGCAGATTATATATATATATATATATATATATATATATATTAATATAAAATAAAAATAAGAATCCATATAATTTTATTTAATATATTAAAATTAATGTAAATATTAAATTTTAACCTGTTACATTAAAATACCATTATAAAATATACAAACACATATAGGTATTGTGTTTTTGCTAATTATTTTTAATGGTATTTACAATTATAAATAGTAGTGAGCACACATAGTGTCTATATATATTTGCTTTTTTGTACTAGAATGAGAATGATGTTATAAAAGAAATGTAAAAAAAATAATTTGTATCCAAAAAATTGGAATGCTAAAAAATAGTAATTAAAAAGAAAGTGCAATATAAGGAAAGAAAAGAGACACAGAGAAAAAAACAGTAAAAAAGAGAATGTAATATAATGTTGGTGTAAAAAATTAAGTTTAGCATATGTAAATAAATTGTCAATATCAAATGAAATATCTCATTATAAAGAAGTAAAATATTTTTATGAAAACAATATAACAATAGAAATATAGTAATATTAATAAACTTTAAAATTAAATAAAAAAGAAAGTAAAGTACAATTAATTAAGTGTTGCACATGAGTTATCTCAAAGAAGCTGTGGCTTTCTCATTCCGTTCTGGGGCCTAAGGTATCCTAGGCATCAGTGTCTCCCTTTTCTTTTGTCAGTATCTATGCATTGTGTGTCTCTATGAACTGAAAGGTCCCACTCACCAAATCAATCATCTCATCCATAAATCTTTCTTTTCCTCTTCCATGCTCACAAAATTTACCAATTTTCACTCTATCAATACTTCACTTTCCCACAAACAGCATAGTTTACCCAGTCACAGAATTATAAACACCAACCGATTCAATATTTAAAACTTAACACACCATTTTCTTTCGCTTTTTTTGTTCCCTTGTGCTTTTCTTTTCCTTTTGTTCTTTCACAAAAAGAAAGTTTCTCCGAACCAAAACGTTGACTCCTTGCTTATCCTCATCCCATTAACTACTTGCAAGTATAGCAACCTAACTCCCCCTTCTTCCACCAACTTTCCCTTTAAAACATTTTCCCTCATAAATTCTCCATCTCACACACAATCCACACCTTAATTTCCCTTCCATAATTCCCCACACACCCCGTTAATTAACCCACCAACCATCCATTTCACGAGAAAATTCCCGGAGAAAACACCATTCCGTTGTTTCTCCGTTAACTTTCCCGGAAAGTCCAGAGCGAACTCTCCCGAAAAAATGGAAGGTCGCCGGAGAATAACGCTTTACGATCAAATGACAGCTGGCAACGGCAACAACCGCAACAGCAGCAGCAGCAGCAGAGACTCGCTAGCGAGCCTCATGCTCGACGACGTCGTGTTCAATAAGACCGAAGCCGAAGCCGAAGCCGAAGCGAGCCGAAGCCGGACTCTCCAAGACATCATTCGCGAAGAGAAACCTAACGGAGACGCGAAGGATCGGAACTCTTGGAAAGCCTTCAAGGAGAAGCTTCGGCTCAAGCGCGCTGTCGGCTTGGCTTGGTCCTCCGCCACTAGTCACAGCAATAACAACGACAATGATGATGGAAACTTACCTCAAACTCGCCTCCACTCGGACGGCGCGGCGACTCTGCAGAACGACGTGGTTGTGGAGGACGCAAACGATTCAGATCCGATTGAACGGTTCGGATCTCCGGCGGAGAACACGGCGGCCGGAGGCGATTCCTCCGAGGGGGAGAACAACCAGGAGGCGGCGGTTGGCGTGTCGTTGATGGATTTGCTGGAGGAAGCGGAGCAGGAACTGGATTTGTACAGAGTGAGCGATGATGATGCGGTGGCAGATTTTGAGAAGAGAGAAGAAGATGAAGAAGAAAAGGAGGGTTTGGTAGAGTACAACTGCAACTGCTGCGTCTGCATGGTGCGCCATAAAGGCGCGGCGTTTATCCCCTGCGGACACACCTTCTGCAGAATGTGCTCAAGGGAGATTTGGGCCAGCAGAGGGAATTGCCCTCTCTGCAATAATTTAATTTTGGAAATTCTTGATATTTTCTGACCCCTTCAATTTTATTTAATTTTATTTATCTCTATTGGAATTTTTATTTTCTTAATTCAAACAAATTATGTGATTTTAAGTTAATCTCACTTAATTGTAATTTTCTTTTGTCATACATTGTTTGGAATCACACTTTCAGATACTATGTAATAATTTTTAGGTTTTAAGGGTGTTCATGTGATGATGTATCTTATGTGGATTCTAGTTGTGCCTAGAAGATAATTTATTAATTAATTTTTAAAATTATCATTAATATAATAAAATAAGTTTCTTTGATAATAAGTTTTGAAATTCATTTCTATTATTTATTATCTAATCTTATTGAGTTGGGCTAGGGTTGGATTTCTTAATATAGGTCAAAGTAGAAGTTAGTTACAACTCCACAACTCACCACTCACATATCCATTCAAACTATTAAGTATATAGAAAAAAAAAACTAAATTTGAAAGTATATAGAACTTATAAAATATGTTGATCACCCACTTTTATATTTATAATAAAAGTATATTTTGCAATGGCTTTGAACTATGCAAGTGGGATGTGGCCATTTTTATTATATTTCACTTTCAACCTCTTTTCTTTGGTGTGACTACTTTTTGGACCCACCCAAAGATTGCCCAACTTATCCAACCCTACCTAATTAGGGTTATGTGGTGGTACATGGGACCAAGGATAACATGATATGCTTTGGTTTAAATTTTACATTTTAAATGTTAGCCATGTGATCACAATTGAAACATTCATTTGAAGTTTTATTATTTTAAATTTAAAATATAATAAGGCAATATTCTAAACATTATTAATAAAAAAAATACTATCATATGCATAAATTTGTAAAATTATAATGTAAACTTTACTTAAATATGTTATAAGTCATAGCATAAACAAACAAAAAAAACAAGTTATATATGAAAGCAAACTAAACTAAAATATGGGATTTGAGTTTAACAATATTAAATAAAATGTATTACTGATTACAAGTCTCTTAAGAAAATTAATTACAACAAAAATAGAAGTTTTTTAAATAATTGGTTAAATTTTTTTATTGATTCGACCCATTCTATAATTGATTATATCATCATTCAAATCAAATTCAATTTTAAGGAAATTTTGGATGGGATATTAGACTAGTTTTTGATTGAATTGGTTGAATAAACTAATTTAGTTTGATACTAACAACTATAGTGTAAAGTCGACCACAAAGGTTAGAACACTCTAACTTTTAACTTTTAAATAAAAAAGGAAATTTTATTAGATTATTAAAGTTTAAAAAAAAATGTGAGCAAAGGTGAAATATGGTATGACCTATATTAGCTAAAAAAAATTAAAAAAATGTAAAGTCGTCAAAATGTCTTTTAGATCTAACAAATTCATATATTTAAGTAAATATAAATAAAACTTTTTTAGATTTTTTTATTATTAAATTTATTTTAGTATAAAATTATATACTTTTTATCTTTTAATTATTAAACATGTTGACATATATAAAATTTAAGGATCTTATTACAAAATAGACTTTTAAAGAAGTAGTTTATTGTTTTTACATAATATTACTTAACACATATTATATAATATGAAAATTGTAATCACCAATGGATTTATTTGGCCAATAATATAATTATTTTTATTTAGATTTTACTTGTAAACTAAGCTGGATTTTCATATGTAAGTGAGAACTTTAAAAAAACTATAATAAATAAATAAGATAAACTCAATTATTTTAACAGAGATCAAAGTTAGGATTAAATATTATGGATTATCATATTTTAATTTGATATTGTGTAATTTTATGTCAAGACACTTCTGCATTTTTCTTTACCACTTTCATTCCATCTTATTGCTAAGAATATTGAAATTTTTTCATATGTCAATGGATAATCAATGACATATTATTAGATTATTTTATGCACTATTTGATATTATTTTTTGACACATTGATTTATTATTATCGTTGACTTCATTAAGATACGAGGATGGTAAGTGAAAAACTTCATTAAGAATAAAATTGAAAATAAACATAATTAAAATTTCATTAAGTGAAAAACTTACAACAATTTACTCTAAATCGAAGGTTAGAATAATAGGATGCATTTATCTTGATAGAAATAAACGAGAGCAAGTTAAAAATAAAGGTAAGTCAGCGGGGGTTGAGCAAATTCAACCCAAGTACATGTCGAGTTGAGTTGATGAGGGTCCAAGTTGAGTCGAGTCGATCTGGGCTCAAGTCGAGTCTAGTCGATCAAGGCCAAAGTCTAGTCGAATCGGTTCAGGCCAAAATCGAGTCGAGTCAACCCAGGTCAAAGTTCAACTAAGTGGGCATGAGCCCAAGTCAAGTCAACATTGGGCCCATGTCGAGCCGAGTCGGTCCGGGATGATTTCGGGTCAATATTGAGCTGAGTCGGCCTAGGTCGATGTTGAGCCGAGTCGGTTCAGGCCGATATCTAGCTGAGTCAGCCCGAGCCAATGTGTAGCCGAGTCAGCCCCGCCGATGTCCAGCCGAGTCGGTTTGGGCCGATGTCGAGTCAAGTCAACACTTGGGCCATGTCGAGCTGAGTCGGTTCAAGTCGATTTCAGGCCGATATCGAGTTGAGTCGGCCCGAGCATGTCCAGCCGAATCGGTTCAGGGCGATGTTGAGTCAAGTCAGCTTGGGCCTATGTTGAGCCGAGTCGACCCGCCGTATGTCGTGTCAAGTTGACCCATGCCCATGTCAACCCGAGTCGGCTCGGGCCCATGTCGAGTCGAGTCGGTCCAGACCCATGTCAAGCCATATGGGTGCAGACCCATGCCTAGCCGAGATGGCCTGTGGTCATGTCAAGTTGAGTCAGTCTAAGCCCATGTCGAGTTAAATCATCCCGGGCCAAGGTTGAGGGCACCAAACCCATGTAAAGTTAAGTCGACCTGGGTCCAGTTCGAGTCAAGTCGGTCTGGATCCAGGTCAAGTCGACCCGGACTCTTGTCGAGTCGAATTAGCTAGGTTCCATGTCGAGACAAATGCACTTGGACCTATATCGAACTGAGTTTGGCAGAATCTAAATTAAGATGGATTTAATCAATAATAAAGTAAAATTAATCTAATTGATAAATTAAATTTAATCTAGATTAATCTATTTTAAATTAATTTAAAAAATATAAATAAATTTAATTTAATTAAAATAGATATAAATTTTAAATCCAATCTATTTTATTGGATATAAAGGATTCTAGATTGAATTTCAATAATCCATGTGTTAAAAGCCACTTTAAGATACAGATTAAATATTTGCTTCTTCATATACATAATGAATGTCTTGGAATGGAGTTGTTTTTTATGAAGGCATTTTTAGACATGGTAAGAAATTTGTTGGTTTACATGCTGGTTTCTTTTACATCTTAAAATAGTTATTTGTAATGAAAGTGAAAGATAGGTTGATATGTTAAAACAAAGGAAAATAATAACACTTAGTTTATTGTTTTACATATATTATTCAAATTATTTATTTATTCATGTTATATTTAATTTCAAGAGAATTTTTTTGGAAGGTTTATTATAAAGGAGGAAATGAAATTTAAAATAATAAATTTATGGTAGATTAAAATTAGGTCAAACTTTTAAAATTCTTCAAAATCATCATTATCATTTTAAAATGTGAAAAACATTGTCAAACGAATTAATCTCACTCAAATACTTTTATCAAACGATATTTATTTATTATGTTGGCTATTAAGTTGTAATTTGAAACCTATGAATTGTTTATTTTATATTCTTTTATTTGAATCTATTTAGTTTAATATTATATTATATTATTTTCTGATCAAACAATTATCTTTTACATCTCCATCTTAAAAGAGATTAACTTGGAATATTTTAATCCAACACTTGCTTTCATAGAAAAAAAATCTCTCAAGATCGTCTCATACTAATATAAATTAGTCATCGAATAACATAAAACATCTTGACACATTAATATCATTCCAAAATTTATTCAACATGTTGATAACTCATTATTAAACAACTAATTCTAAGATTAAAAACAATTATACCTATATAAGTCAAAGTTCACTAAATATTATAAAATTAGTAATCTTAATGTACGATGTATTTACTACCTGAACACATAGAAACAAAAAAAAAGTATTAACAAACATTTAAAAACTAAAGACATCACAGTACAAGAGTTAAGAGTTAGACATCATGGTTTATGACTCAATAAATGTTTTATCAAACAATTAATAAGTTAAAGTCAAAGTCATAAAGCAATTCCTTAAGAAAAAAGATATACATGTTATATTAATTGTACTATAACGAATATTAGATGATTCAAGTCATATCGTTAAATAATGACCTTGAGTTATGAAATGTAGTTTGACTATCCATTATAATTTTTAATCTAATAATAAATGCTCAAGTGTCATTTATGCCAAATAAATAAATATTAAGAAAATTTTCAAAAAACTTATATTTCTTTTAGCTTTCGTTCACGTAGGTAGGAAATAAAACTTCTTAAATAAATTGAATTATTTTATTGTGTACTAATTATTATCATATTAACAAAAGTTTAACAATTCCATATATTATGTCTATTTATTTATTGATGAATCACTTTTGAAGTAGTTAATTATTAAATATATTAAATGTTTGTATTCCGTCCACTTTTCTATTCTAAACAATCATGTTTATTATTTCACTCGTGACGTGGTCCACTTATGCTTTATAAAAATGGTAGATAACATTTTTAATATATTACTTTCCTATTTTATATATATATATATATATATATATATATATATATATATATATATATATATATTTAAGCTTGAAGAAGTGATTTGGGATCATTATTTTGTGATATAGAACAATTGAAGAATAAATTTTTTAAAAGGGTAATTCTGAAAGAAAGAAAAAAAGGGTATATTGTTGAAAGAGAGTAATAAACACCATTTAAATCCTCAATGCTAAATTTTCCATTATTCATCCTATATCAAGTTATGGATACTATGGTACCATTATGCACCAAAGCCAGTTTCTTTATGCACCCTCATATTCATAGCTTCTTCTCACACCCATACATATGATAAAAAAGTAATTTTGTCATTGAAAAATATATTATGATTCTACAATTTAAAATGTATTTTTTTCTATTTACATATCTTGAATTTTTATATTTGGAAATATTTTTGGATTCTACAATTCAAAATATTTTAAAAAAAATACATTTTGGATTATATAATCCAGAATTTTATAATTCGATTGAAAATACCTTCTAGATTTTATAATAATAATATATTTATTTCTGGATAAAAATATTTTAATTTATAGAATTGTCCATTTTAAAATGAAAAACATTAAAATAATAAAAGAGATTTTTAATATTTTAAAAAGTATGAAGTGCAAGAAGAAGCTATAGAAATATAGGAAGAAACGACTTACCAAAATCTATGTTGTGATTTGCTAATCGAGCCTTGCATTGAAGGGGTTTAGGGTTAACGATGGCCCAACAACACATCCATATAACTAGGTTATTGTTTACCGCACCTCTCTATTTTTTATGCACCTCCTATTATAGAATAATGATTAAAATGAACTTTTAAAATTCTTACTATTTCTAGAAAAAGCTTTCCAAAACATACTAAAATGTTTTTGTTCTCATGTAAGGGTTGGAGCCTAGAAAACTATTCAGAGGATTCTTTTTGTCTCCTTCTATCGGTCGGTCGTACTACCCTTCAACTCCTTTCCTTGCAAGCTTCTCGCTCTTCCTTCCTAGTCTCAACTCTCGATCTTGTCACAATCCAGACTCGGAGGGTATCTGCAGAAGGCACTTCGCCGCTCAAGTCAACAAAGATGTTTGGTACTCGTTTCTCAGAGCATTGTATATGATGACCTACCTGATTCTTAGAATATGTGCTATTTATATTATCTTTGGTGGACTTTCTTTATTAAGTCAAGTTAAGGAGTTGGACCGCATTTAGGGTTGCATTACCTAGCTCCTAATCACGGATTAATTTCGCTGACTTTGATTGAGCGTAATTGGACTTGAGTTGTTTTCGACCTTATGGACGTGAGCCTTTACCTCGGTCGGCCAGTGAGGGGACCAAGACGTGACATCAGTCGTACGACCCTCACCAGTACAGTTTCTAAATCACATATTTAAGAAGCACTCCAAAAAAATATACTTTAGAATAAAGATTTTGAATATTATAGTTTAAAATTATTTTTTATTTATTTTAATTAAATTTATAATTCCATAATGCTCCACAATAAACTTTTTCATTATATAACAACGGTTTTGGAACAACTTAAATTACATTTTAAAATATTTATTTCAAAATAAAAAAAATGAAAACTTTTGAAATGTCATTTTTGAAGAATTTTAAAAGTTTATAGATTACTAAGTTTTTAAAAAAAATTCGAAAATGCTTGTTCAGGAAAGCACATAATACACTACATTATTGGAGAGAAGAAAGAAGAAACTCTTATCCATATATAGAAAGAAAAGGTAATGTGGTCTTTTTAACATAATTGGTGAGAATTTAGACATTGATGTGTGCATAATTATACTTTTTAGTTTGATTGTTACCAACTATTAATAAAAAAAAAGGGTTGATCAAGGTTATTTTCAAGATAATTATTGGAGTTTGGTATGCTTTAAGCTAATGCTAAATCATTTAGACATAATTTCACTGTTAGGCTTTTTCATCATATTTGTTTTTAAGTATGTGCAATGAGAAAGGAGGGGCGAGCGGGTGCTTGTTGTGTTTGTGTTAAGTGGTTTTGAGAGTGTGGGAGAGGGTGAGAGCCTTTTTTTTCATTCTTCACATAAACGAAAAAATTTGTGTTGATTCCATGTAGGATCTTACATTTTACTCAAATAAGCATGAATTTTATTACAATATACAACATATAAAATTAAATATTAAATCAATTTATTTAATAATTTAAAAAAAATTAATTATACTATTAATAACAACATATAATTATAAATAATGAAAATAATAAAATAAAACTATAATATCAACAAAACAATAACAAATGTATATAATAATAAATATTGTTTTCATAAATTTTAATATATTTAATAAATTTATTTCAATTTAACACAAAATTATTTTCTATTATAATTTTTAATTTTTTATTAAAAGTATAAGTAATTTTAGATATTATATATTAGAAAAATTTAATTAACTCAAACCTAAAAAAAATTATGATAGTTTATTATTCAAATATTTTTTTAATAATAAGGATAAATTTGTAAACTTACATTTTACACCTTTAAAATAATTTCTAAATTTTCTCCCAACTATTACATCACTTACAAATTTCAATAAACAATCCTCACAATTCTACTCTGTCATCCCTCGACCCAAACAATCTCACACATCTTCACAAATCCACTATCTCCCCTCTCCACAAATTCACTCCTCAGTCTAAACACAACATTAATTTTCATTACCAGATAGAGAAAGTTTCCTATCAAGTGAAACATCTACTGAATTCTAATTTAAATGTTTCTCTAGAATAAAACTTAAGCTTTCTTTCCCAAAAAAAATAAATGAAATATACATAAATAATTCAAATGAAAATCTAAAAACTAAATATAGTTTTACCTTAGTATTGAGCCTCATAACATATATTCAAACTAATGAAAGTAGGCACACTCCCTTACTTTTTCCACAGTGGTAGCACCTCCATAATTGTCCAAAGCATACCTTTGAAACAAGACAAAAAAAAAACACACACACACACGAAATGAAACTTACCTCAACCTTCACCAACAACTGTTGATTTTGGCTTAATCCCAAGTCCCACATCGGTGGGTTCATTGTTTGGGAAGGAGGTTTGAGGGTTATAAATTAAACTCTCCTCCTTCACTGTTATATATCCCAATTTGTAATATCTTC
>Ga0123342_1004266_pt1 | contig 21992 bp, 6 predicted proteins | sample Turbeawhitnodule_FD_89960 | JGI IMG/M metagenome (GOLD analysis project Ga0123342, IMG submission 89960) | Root nodule microbial communities of legume samples collected from Mexico - Turtle bean Mexico white nodule | ecosystem: Host-associated > Plants > Roots > Nodule | place: Mexico: Nepantla...
AATAGTTTAATGTTCATCAGATAAAATCACTCTTACCTTTTTCTTACTCTGAACTCCTATTTATAGGGTTTCTTTAATGGGCTTTCCCCTTTACTTTTGGGCTTTCTTTCTACACCTTTTTATGATTTTCACACCCTTCATGTAAGTTTTATCTTAATTGGGCTTTTATTTTTATAATAATATTTATATTTTGTTTTATTCTTTTATGTATGTCTTTTTCGCTTTTGGTCTAAACCTCTCGGTTTTAGCCTAACACCTCTTGGTTGTTCAATATGTAGTTCTCGGCCTGAACCTCTCGGTTTTAGTACATAACACATTACACTTATAAACTGATGTCTTCTGATGTCTTTTCCTCCCCAATTTTCAAAGCAACATTTTTCTTAACCCTTACCAGGTAAATTTTGTGAATCAGTTCTCATCTTGGTGAAGTAAATTTAACCTTAGAAATCACAATCTATGAGGCTCGAACACTTCTCTTAAATGATGTATCCGTGTCGGACACACGTATCGGTGTTGACACTTGTAGGACACTTATCGGTGAAATGTTCAATTTAAAAAATATTTGTTGAATTTTTGAAAATTTTAACACGGTTCTAACATAATTTTAAAATGTATAAATACTATAATTTTTTCAAAAACTCAAATTTATTGTATAAATTTTTATTATGATTATAAAAATAAGAAACATTCTTTTAAACCAGTCATGAAAAATATCTTCCTGCTTCCAAAATAATCTGAAACATACTTTTGCATATAAATATTTATTTTCAATTTATATAATTCAAAATTATATAATATATAGATCAATATCCCCGTGTCCTACATTTTAGAGATTATACGCATCTCCGTGTCCGTATCCGTGTCGTGTCAGTGTTGATATCCGTATCTGTGCTACATAGATCACAATCATAATTAACACTTTTCAGTAATACGTTTTTTACTGAATGAGTTAAGATAATGACTCGATTAGTTAAGATAACTCTACGTCAAACTTCTATTATTTTTTATTTATATTTTGTTTTCTTACTTCTATGTTTGTTTAGAAATAATCTCCTACTTTTATTTTTTCACCTTCATATTTTTTTTACTAACCTAATAACTTTTTAAAATCTTTATACTTTCTAAAATATAACAACAAAATATATTAATTAAATAAAAACTAATTTTAATTAAATAAAAACTAATTTTAAAGAAAAAAAAATTAATTACTAAAACAATTATTAGTATCCAAAGTAGTTTTAAATAGTAATAAAATTTATAGATCAACCTTTAAATTTGTATATAATTAGCTACCAAGATTTTAATTACTAATTAGTTTGTATTCTAAAACTTTGATAGTTAATTATATATAAATTTAGAAAAAAGTTTATAAATTTTATTAATAATATAAATTACTTTAGATATTAATAATTTTTTTAATATTTAAAATAGTATCTAATTTAGTCAATATAATAACTAATTATTTTTTGTCTTTAAAATTGATTTTTATTTAATGATTTTCTTGTAGTGTTAGAATAATATAATCCAAAATTTATTTTTAACTATATTTCTGGATTAACTATTTTAGAATAATATTTTTGAAAAAAATTTAAAACCTATTTTAATATATTCTACCAAAAATGTAAATTTTTTTATAAAAATATTAAGGGATCTATTCAATTAGGATTTTAAAAGGTTTTAAAACATTAAAATAATCTTAGTATAATCAATCAATATTATCTTTGATTTTATTTTAGAGTGCACCAAAATTTTCTAGTATAAGATTTCAAATAACTAGGAATGTAATGTTATTCAAACAATTTCATATAGAAACTTTTATAAAAAGATTTACACATGTTATATTATTGTTAAATGATTTCTAAATTAGTATCTAATGAGTTACCAAGGTTTTTGCTACCAAATTTAGAATCTAAATAATTGGTAGTTAAATTTGGTAGCTAATTAGATACCAATTTAAAAATTATTTACCAATAATAAAAAGTAATTTAGAAACTATTTTTTTTAGTGTCTGAAATGGTCTCTAATTTAGTTACTATAGCAACTAATTATTTTTTTTTCTAAAATTGGTTCCTATTTCATGATTTTCTGCATATTTGTTTTATACTATTATTTAATATTATTATTACTTTCTACCATCAATAATTTATCGATTATTATTGTTAGTATCATCAAATGATTGTTTAATCAAAAAAATGTGTTTTTTTTTTCTTTTATTAAGTGACTTACTTTGGTTTATCAAGCTTTTAATTTTTAAAACTATGATCTTATGATTAACGAGTTAAAAATTCCACTATCGAGTGTGTGAATAATTTTTAGTGTATTATTTTTTAATAGTTAACTAATAAAAAAAGTATAAAGATTCCTATAAAAGTTATTTTGATTAAAATATTCTAATTAAATTATAGAAAGATATTAAGAGAAAATAGCATTAAAATAGTTGGGTTTGGTACATAAGATATTAATATAGTTTTTATTCTTATTTTATTATATATATATATATTATTAAATAAAATTTTATTTGAAGTTATATGAATTTTGGAACACCTATAAATTGATATGAAAAATTTAGAAAATATGTTCTGACACAAATATTTTGGAACAGATAAGAATATATATACATATATATAATATAGAATTATATTTAGTTTTTAGAATAGAAAAACATTTATTACTATAAATAAATGTTCAGTAATTGGATTTTATTAGTTCATTAGTTGTTATGTAAATAATGTTGTATAGATTTTGGACGAAATTATGAATTAGCGACTTTATTAGTTTTATTATAACAAGATAATATAAGTATTCCTAAGAACTCTTCAATTTCTTCCAATCTTATGCAAAACTTAACTCCTAAAATTTAGTATTTTGCCTATGAAACTCTATGACTAATTTTTTTTAATAATAATCATTATAAGAGTAAAATAAATATAGTAGATGTGATTTTTTTTCTCTGTAAAAAAGACATTACATTATGTTTTTCATATAAAAATTATATTACACTAATATTTTCAATTCTTAAAAAAAAAATTATATTTTTAACAGTCCCCAGGAAATAATATTATCGTACTACTCAGTTAATAAAAACTAAGCATCATAATCATAATTATAATATATATATATATATATATATTATTTGAACAATTATGTCCTCGAAATAAAAACATCAAAATATAAGTATTTGTAGACCATTAACCTATGGAAGCATGTTGATTTTTTACTCTACTGACATAAAAATCTGTTTTCATATCATATAATCATAATAGTAACATACAACAGTGCAAAAACATGAGTTAACGAAAACATCATAATAGTATACATATTATCATCACCAAATCATATTTATACTTCATTAATTATTCATATATTTATATATATATATCTATTTATTGGGATGATGCATATAAATACAAATGAATTTATATTTAGTCACATAACATATTATGACTAAATATAAGATGTTTCTAAAAAAAATTTAACAATGATAAACATGTTTCATTAAAGACTAATACCTGACACATACTAGAATAAGACCAATGCCTCAATATCAAGATGATATAAAGTATTTGACATTAAGATCAAGATGTACATCTACTTACCAAGTTTAATATAAACCTCCTTTAGCTTCTCATCACCTAAAGTCTTGTATGCATAACTATACAATAATGAAGCTAGAATACCTCTATTAAGTGAGGGAATGTTATTAGATCAAAGTTTCACAAATCCTTTGTTTGAGTTTGATTATGTGCATAAACAATTAAGTGTCAAAACATAATCCTTTTAAGCATTAGATCATGTCAAGCAAAAATGTTCAGTTTAACCTAACAAAAATTTTGGGTTCCTCGAGTGGACGTACCAAAGAGGCTCAATACCTAACCTTGGAGATGTAGATCCAATGAGTCCTAAGTCACGAGTCAACCCATATATAAGAGACTTTGACACCACCTTCAACCCAAAAAGTTGAAGGTGGTGTCAAGGTCTCTTATATATGGGTTGACTCATGATTTGAGACTCGTCGAATCCATGTCTCCCAAGTAGGTACCAACAATTGGCGTTGTTTGTGGGAAGTTTTATACGAGTAAGAGAGACTAGTAGGTAAAACATTTTCAAGGTGGAGGGGAAGTTTGCAATGTGTGGATGAGACTCATGATAAGTGACAGATTTTAGTAATATTTCATATTAAAATACAGGCACTTATGAATATTAATTGATAAAATAACAATAATATAACCCTTAAATTATGAATTTAAACCTTTTTACATATTTTGTGATTATAATTTGAATAAGAATGGTTTATTCCCAAATTTGTGTTAATTTCAAGATTATAGGGAAGAATGGAGATGAAAGGGAAAAAGGAGAGAATAAACAAAGCTAAAAAGGGAAAACTGGAACGCTCCAACACTCGCCCAAGTTAGAAGCTCCTAGAGGATCTCACCCAAGCAAGCCCAATCTCACCCAAGTGAGATCACTCCAGTGACGTTGGACCTGTTTTCGTCAAACTTGTTCAGGCGAGCCTAACTCGCCCAAGCGAGAACTCACTTAGCCCAAGCCCAACTAGGTTAAATATAAGGCATGGGGTACAACCATAAACATCATTGAGTGGATTGGAAAATCAACTGGGAGAATAGAAGTTATAAACCCTAGAGGAGGCAACCATAAAGGAGAAACATCTTGGATCTTCTTTTCTTACTTTCCATGCTTGTAATGGTCAACATGAGTGATTAATTCTACCCTATGGGATTGGGAGTAATTTTTTCAAACTCTTATGTATTGAGGTGATATTTAAATATAATATTTCATTCTTGATTGAAGATTGATATTGTCATTTTATTTGTAATGCTTTTTACCATGATCAAGATACTTAGATTTGACTGGAAAGTACTTCTAAGTTTCTGACCTAAATGATAATTCTTAACATATTTGAATGCTATGAATAAATTTAAAATGTTAATTGCTATCAACATCTAATCGTAATGATAATAAGTTTTTATAAATATGCGAGGAATCGATATTTAGGAAACTCCCTTAATAATTTTATATGCGGGGAATCGATATAAATGACTTTTATAAGGGCATCAACATTAATCAAATGATAAAATATTACCATGCTATTCAAAATACAAAAAAGTAAGAAGGATGAACCCCAATCCTAATTTTCCCAATTGAACCAACAAACTCTTTGATTTACTTTCTTTACAATTCTTGCAATCATAACAAACTCCCAACAAACTTTATTATTTTGTTTTCTCTTTAGTGAATCTTGTACTTGATTATTCAATTGTTCCTTATGGGTTCGATATCCGTCCTTAATGACAAATTATTACTTTTGACAACACGGTGCACTTGTTGTAAAATAAGTCATCAACTCACACTTGGGAGATTGTGAGGAATTCAAGTATGGAGTTAGGAGTCTCACATTGGATGGAGATTAGTGAGATGAATGGTATATAAGAAGAAAGACCCATAAAACCTAATGCCATAAGGTTTTTGGTTGGAAATGATGTTAGGTATCTTTTATATGGGTTGACTCATGGCTCAAGACTCGTCATGTCCATATATCCCATGTTAGGTACTAACTCTCCCTGGTACATGTCCACTCGAGGAACCCAACAATTGACATTGTTTGTGGAAAGTGCTATACAAGTAAGAGAGACTCATGGGTAAAACACTTTCGAGGTGGAAGGAGAATTTGCAATGTCTGGAGACTCACACTTAAGGGAGAGATTGGTAGGAATTCAAGTATGGAGTCAGGAGTTCCACATTCAATGGAGATGAGTGAGGTGAGCAGTATATAAGGAGAAAGACTCACAAGCCCATTGTCTTAAGATTTTGGGTTGAAGGTAATGGGTTGGATCATGACTCGGGACTCATCAGATCAACATTTCTCAGGTTAGGTATCAACTCTCCTTGTTATATCAACTTGAGGAACCCAACAATTGGCGTCGTCTATGGGAACTATTATATGAGCAAGAGAGACTTATGGGTAGAACAATTTCGAGGGGGAGTTTGCAATGCAGGGAGGAGATTCACTTAAGGGGAAAGTTGTGAGGAATTCAAGTATGGAGTTAAAAGTCCCATATTGGGTAAAGATGAGTGAGATGAACAATATAAGGAGAGAAAACCACAAGCCTAATGCCTTAAGGTTTTTGGTTGGTGGTGGTGTCAAATATCTTATATATGGGTTGACTCAAGACTCATCAAATCCACATTTGTCATGCTAGGTATCGACTATTTCTGGTACGTCCACTCAAGGAACCCAACGAGACACAAAAGTTATGTGTTGTATGTTTTGTCTAATATACGCAAACACTTTATGTGTGCCTTTCGTCTCATAAAGTTTGTTCTTCGAAAAACATAAACGAGTGTACTTCATCTGACAAACACAAGCCTTGAGCATTTGATGGTACATGTTAAATTTATAAATGCTTATTTTATGCTTACTTCTTCTTTCTGTCAAGAGGATCTCACAATGTTTTTTCAACATCAAAATCCCTTTAAGAAAATGTTGAAAGTTTCCCAACACAATCAATTTTTCTACAAAGGAGAGATGTTAATGTAATAGAGTTAGCTAGCTGTATCAAGCCATGCACTTTGCTCAAAAGGTGGAGAAATCTATCTACCTAGGACTGTGAGGCTTTGTTGTATTTTTTAGGTGTTACCAAAGAAGCCACGTACATTTAATGCTTAAGTAAAAAACATTATATGTCTCAATGCTTCAAGCATGGTCAAATGGAACAAGAAGTAGTAATAGAATAAGACCCTCACAACACAATGAATCCAAAGGATTTGCAATGACTTTTTTAATTCTCAAGATCTATATAGTGAGAAACAAGAAAAACACAATAAGGGAGGGTTGAATTATATTTTAAAATGTTTCATAGTTTTTCATAGTTATTGTCTAATTTTGTGTTATCTAACAATAAGTTTGGTTTAGATTAGACGATCTGATGGAAGTTTTTCACAAACATAGTGATGACAGAGCCCCCAGCCACACACAACCACATAATAAATAGGATGAAGACCTAAAGGTTATTTATCAAATTATTTGCAAAAATTGGTCTAATTGAGCTTTTGTTTATTTGTGTAGGCCCAATCAAGAGGAAAACTCTAGGATGAAGGAATGTACAAACATATCCAAGAATACCCCTAACTCATCAAAACATAAACTAGAGCTTTGGTCAGAAGAACACAAGACGGCTGAGTTTCGGTTGACTAGTCAACATTATTTTTGGGCAAAGCTTTAGCTTAAAAAAATTGTATAAAGTTGTTTAGGATTTCATGGGCCATGCATTGGACCTAGTAGCATAAAATAATTGGACCAAATATTTGGGCCAAGTAGAATATGATTTTGGAATTGTATTTGGGTCAATAGTAAAATAGGTTCAATTAGGGTTAACCAAATATTCTTTCGCAAGCCACTACTGGTTTAACCAAAGTATTATTTCAACAAGTCACTCTTGACTTAAGTCAAGTATTCTTTGAACCAAAAGTCACTCCTAGCTTGAGACACGAACAATGTCTTTGTGATTAAAAGATCACAATTTTCACTCACTAGAGAGTGTAGTGTCTTTCGACATATACAATATTGGTTTAGACTCTCTGTATTAGTTTGCAGGGATGAACACAAATAATGTTATTACAAAGTTTTGGGTGCGATAAAAATGGTAGAGTTTAACACTTGTAAAATAATGGTTATTTTTATCTTCTCTTTAAAAACATGTCTTTATACATGCTTCAAGAAAGTAGTTGTTGCATTCCCTTTTCTATCCATTGAGTATATTTGAATTCACTTTATTTGTTGTCTTCTTCTTGTTCTTCCTTCATAGTCTAACGAGCTTTAACATTGAGGAGCATTAATTTCTCTTCTTCAAACAATTTTCCTGATAGTAGGCAATACTTATATTCCCCAATAGTAGAACCTTTTACACCAAATAATGGTAAAAGTGTACACCGTACAAGACAAATAGTTTGACCAGAGTTGAAAATAGCTTGTGTTTAGAGAGTTGATGCTCATTTCCGTTTTAGCTTAAAACCTAAGAGATGTTTGAATAGAGTTTTTTTTTTGTTTGGTGTGGATCTCTTTAGTGACAGACATTGAAGACATTCTTTGAGTGATAAACATTAAGCTTCAAGAATATTATGAGTTTAAGTTAGTTTATAGTCTTCGTGTGTATTTATCTTTTGATCATCATCTTTTTTCTATCAAATAGAAAGGGTATTTTGTTTTGTGCTCTTATCGTCTACCATACAATGTACCTGTATGATTTGATCTTCGTCTAATTAGATCCAACTTCATACTTTATTGGTTTAAGCACTTAATCAAAATTGTGGGATGTTGGACTTTTGCTCTAACATACATAAAGAAGATGCTTGTAAAGAATGAAGGTTGACAAAACTCTTACAATGAGAACATGAAAAAATCATGTAGTCTTTAGAAATCTTTAGCCTTGTAGTTGTGAGGAAGAACATTGTTCATGTTCATATCTATTTAGAAGAGTGTAAGATATTTGTACCCATTGTAAGATGTAACTTCTCTTTCTATCGAGCAACCTTGTGATCTTTTAGATCACTTTCTTTGTAAACCTTATAGTTTTAGGAAAGAGTTGTCGAATTCGAAAAAAAATACTTAATATTTAGTCATGAGTGGTCGCATTTCAAAAAATACTCAAGTTTTAGCTAATAGTGGTTGGGTTCCAAACACTACTCGATCTTAGTCATGAGTGATTACATTTCAAACAATACTTAGTCTTAGCCAGGAGTGGTTGTGTTTCAAACAATACTTAGGATTGTTAGCTAGGAGTGATTGAGTGTAAAAACAGTACTTAAGTTGTTTTATCTAAGAGTGGTTGAGGTCCAAACAATACTCACGTGTATCTTCACTGCGTTAGTTTGGTTATGGAACTTGATTGTGTTGATCAAGAACTGGATGTAGTTAGGATTATCAAACGAACCAATATAAAATACCTTATGTAAATATCTCTTAACTCTTATCTTTTTTATATTTCATGTTATTTATCTCCAACTAATCAAAGAACAAAACTTTTACGAAAACAAGTATTTTGAAAAGCATGTTTAGGCAATGCATCTATTACACTTGAAGTTGGGTATGTATGCACATCATTCGACACAACATTGTAAAAATTGCTTGATAGATTGTCTATCAAGTATAAACTTCTTCTATTAGCATTCAAAAGATGAAGTTGTGAAAAGTTTTTAACTTCAAATTTTAAAGTAAACTAAAAAATTAGACATCATAATCAATTTATTTTAAATATATTAATCAAATAATACTAGTCTTACATTTTCTTATACTTTTTCTAAATGTTAAAAAAATAGAAAACATATGTCTTTCGGAATCTTTAAAAATAATAAGTGTAATTACTTTGAAATTTTTTATAGTCTTATATGACACCTATTGAAGGCTTAGAGTTTTACTTTTAGTCAACTGACTTTTGTTTTTAAATTGAGTTTAATCTTCTAAATTTTAAGACTGATGTAAAATAATTCTTTCTTTAGTTTATAAGCAATTTTGTTACTTTTAAAACTATCATAAAATAGTAATTTTTGTTTTGAAATATTTGTATATACATAATTGACAAAGTAGCACTTAAAAATTATCATCATAATATTATTAAAGAGTGGAAAATTATAAAATAATTTATTGAATCAAATATATCGTTTATAGAAAAGTGAAAGTTATATTTAATAACAAATATAGTAACAAAATGAATAGAAAAAAAATGAAACGAAATAATTGATTATATATAATATTTATAATAACTATAATATCTAAAAACTAAATAACTTGTTATATAGAATATCTATACTATCTACTTATATTTTATTTTAATATCCTTCCTTAAGTTGGAGAATAAATGTTGATGATTCCTTTACCAATGAAACAATTGACGACAATAGTAGAAAAGACATTTGTGACATGAATCAGAGTCAATAATTGTTTTTTTGAACAAGTTTATCAATGAAGTGACAATCAATATCTATATGTTTGGACCTCTCATGGTGAGAGGGATTAAAAGCAAAGTGCATGGAAGAATTGTTATCACAAGAAGAGCAAAGTTGTGTCAATTGAAATTTCAAAATATTTGAGTAATTATTGTAGCCAAACTACTCATTGAAAAGAAAACACGATATTCTAATCCTACTAAAGACTTGGACACAATACCTTATTTGATAGACTTCCAAGAAATTAGAGAATCACTAAGGAAAATACAAAATTTAGTCGTTGATTCTTTGGTATCTAAGCAACTACCCCAATCTGCATCAACCTATGCTAAAATATGAGATTTGTTGTTGCCTCGAAAATAAAGACATTGATCTAGAGTGGACTTCAAGTACGGTAACAAGTGATGGATTGTGGCTAAATATGTGGTTAATAGATTTTGCATGTTGATATGTGTATCGTTTAGAATTCAAATCAATATTTTTATGCAGTCAACTATCCAAAGAGATTCGTCTGATGCTCATTCATGGATTGTCTAACAGCGAGGAAAGGTAGTATAGAAGGTCTATTGACCCCAAGTCGTCTCCCAACAAACTCAAGTGTGAATCCAGTGAAAATTAACTCTTAATATATCGGCAACACAATTGGATTAGTAATAACAATAAAAGATAAAAAGGAGTTTATGTTTGTTTAGCAAAAGAATATAAAAGAGATTAAAAATAGTAAAGAATGCAGGTTGACTCCTAAGTTCCTCGACTAATGAATTCCTCACAGATCATCTAAAGATTATCATCCTTCAATTCTCATATAGAGCTAAACCAGATTGAACATATGTTAATCTAATTCAACTTGAATCTCACTAGTAAAACATGCGTCTACTGGTTTAATCAGTACACTCTTTATTCCATGCGTATACTCCATGAAAATGCTTATCTCCTCTCTCTTGAATCATGCACCCATGAAATTAATTAGAATAATGCGAACTAACTAAGAAACCAAAATTTAAGATAATGAAGACTCTCAATCATGCGTTCAAGTACAACCTCACACAAAACCCCGTTTTCCAGGATATTAGAATATTAAAACAACTGCTATAGAGAATTGAAAAACAAAACTTTTATTGATCAAAACCTCAAAACTCAATGGGGAATTACAAAGGAATCACCAAAAGGTTTAGCCTTCCATGCAAGTTAAAAATGTTGCCCAAAGAAGCTTGGATGAATTCAATTTGTCTTAAAGACTTGAAGTTGTGCGTGTGTGTTTAGTTAGGTAGATTTTAACGTATACCTTTGCATTACATTATGATCTAAGTTACTTGAAAGGTATTCTCCTTGAAAAGTTTTGTTTTCTAAATCTGTGTCTTTTTTAATCAGTTGATTCATGTTTTAATCAATTGAAATTACTTTTATTCAAGTCTGTTGACCATAGTAAATATATTTAACAGATTGATGTATTGTATCAACCGGTTGAAAAGACTTAAGGTTTTTAAAGGATTTAAAAATGATTTATTTTCTGTTTTTTTTAAGTGAAATCAATCAATTATTTCAATAAAAGAACTAGTTTAAAATTTGTTGATTTCATATGTTAAAAAAAAAAAATTAGTTATTTCAAAAATCAATTGAATGTTTTTAACATAATTTTGTTATATTAACCAATATGTTTTTAATTGATACAATTGTTTTCATTAATGATCAAACTATTTTTACAATCATTATACTTTATATAAGGATGTAATTTGATAATTTTAAACAATGATTTTCATAAGAAAGAAAAACAGAAAGTCTTAAAATCATTCTTAGAGATTGAGTTTGCTTCTTGGATCATTCTTGTTCTGTAAAGAAGGTTTATGGGTTTGCATTTCTATTGTTCTTCATTCGTAATAATCCAGGTGCATTCAAACTATTTTTTTAATGGTATTTTGGTGTAAGCAAATTCAGATAGCGTTTATGAATTCTGTATGTGGTTAAGAGTGTTGTGTGTTATTGTAAGGTTCAAGATCAACACTCTTGACTATTTTTGTAAACCTTGTGTGTTTGCTTTAGTGAATTCTTAGTGGTTTGCTGAGGACTGAATGTAACTCTTGGTGTAAGAGTGAACCAGTGTAATTCTCTCTTTCTCGCTCTAATATATGTTTTTATCAATTGCTTTACAGTTTTCTATGTTTAAATCAATTGGTTCAATTCTCGTAACAACTAATTTATATTTTGAATATATGCTTGACGTGCTTTTTATAATCAGTTGATGAATAGATCAATTAGTTGATTTTATTAAGTTTTCTATCTGACTCCAATATTTACTAAAATCTTGTGAAAACAATTTACTCCCCTCTTGTTTTAGGCCACCTATTCTAACAAAAAATACAAAGATAAAAAATGCAGAAAAATAAACAAATGAAGTGGCTTTGCACTTAGAGACATTGGTCTTCTATGTGTTTTCTATGGTTGATGCACCACTTTTGGTGGGGAAGATACTGCAGAAGATATTGAAGAAAATATTTCCTACTAAGGTGGAGAAAATCTCTCATGCTCTGCATAAAATCCTCTCAAATATTTGCTTTTGTTTTGATTCAAAGAAGCAACTTTGACTATTGCATACTTGACCCATTCACAAAAGTAGACGTTTCCTTCAGATCGTTTACTCTACAAACACAAAATTAACAAAAATAATAGCTAAGACCCAAATAAATCCAATTATATGAATCTTAATTAAAATAATGGATTTATTTATTATTATAATTCAATAATCTATGATTAAAGTTATTAAGTGTGAATAAAATTATTTTCATCACATATGCAAACAAAGTGTGTGAATTGAAAAATAATGTCTTGTCTGAAAATAGTCAAATACATAAGTCATTCAATTAATCTTCTTTACACAAAGGAATCCTCCATAGGGTCACTACCACTGATACTAAGTTTTAAATTAAGATCCATAAGTAATGTAGTTGATTTACAAGAAAAGATAAAATATATTTTCTTTGATTAAAGGAGACACCCTTGCTAGATTTTATAATTTCTAAACCTAAGAAATATTTGAAAGAACCAAGAATCTTTAGTTTGAACAAATAACTTAATGTCAATTATACCTTGTCAACACAAGAAGAATCAAAGTCTACTAGGATGATGTCATCCACATAGACCAACAAAATTATTAGAGAAGAACATGAACCATGAGTAGATAGAGAGTAATCATTTTTAAACTGTGTAAAACTATGTTGCAATAAGGTGGAAAAAAACTTGCAAAACCATTGTCTAGATGCATCTCTGGTTCCATATATAGATTTATTCAACTTGTAAAATAATATTTCTATTAGTAGACAAAGAGTAATCATTTGTAGACTTTGTAAAACCATGTTGCAATAAGGTGGAAGAGAACTTAAAAAACCATTGACTAGATGTTTGTCTCATTCCATATAAGATTTATTCTCGATTTATAACTCTTAAAAATATTCATGTATACTTCCTAAAATAACTCATCATTCAAAAAATTATATTATTGGTATTTAACTTTGTAGGCTCCAATTTTTTACACTAAGAACAATTAATAAGACTCTTACATAAATAAGTTTAACCATTGCTAAAAAAAGTATCTAAAAAATCAATGACTTTTTGTGTGTAGATTTTGGTTACTAATTGAACTTTGTATTTACAATTAATATGCATTGTTTATCTTGTAAAAAATCCAACATACGCTACTATATTAGGGAAGCTTAATAACTGATTATATAGAATATCTATAATCTATAATTATATTTTATTTTAATAAATAATTTTTAAGAACAGACATTTTAAATTTTAAATATCAAAATGACATTTTTTTTACAGTGACGAATAACTTACGCATACGATAAAAAATATTATTTTGTGTTAGTTTGTTTTTTCTTAAAAGATTAAATTAAAGTTTAAAGATAGTAACAGAGAAAGTGAAACATAAAAATAAAGTAAAAGAGTAAAATTATGATTTATCAATTAAATAATATCGAATTTGGCATTTGACCATAACAAGGTGGTGCGAGCAGAAACGAAAAGCCATGAATCTGAAATATCAAAGTTAGAGTTTGAGTTGAAGTGTTTGAGGCATGAACCCATTCATCCATCACACTGTCTTCTCTTCTCTTTCCGATTCTAATCCTCAATTTTCTTTTCTTACAACTACACCTTGAAATCCCTATAGTACCCACTCAAACTCTCGCCATGACTCTGCAACTTCTCTCTGCGTCGATTCAACTTCGCGCTTTTCCCAAAAAGGTTTGCCAACACCAATAAATCTCACCTCAATCATTAATCGCTACTTAGAATTTTGCTTCATCTCTATCTGCAATCCCCGGTCAAAGTATTTCTAAGGTTAGGGTTTCTGCATCGGTAGGGTTTCTCACTTTTCCTAAGATTCCTTTGGGAATTACCTAATTCAACCGAAAGGATACGTAGGATTTGCGTTTGTTTGTTGAATTGAGTATGCAATACAGTAGACGGCGCGAGGAAGGGCACGCTGCACCGCACCGATTCGAATCGGGGCCCGACCCGGGTAGAAGAAATAGGAGAGACGGGTCGGATCCGGTGCAGCAGAGGAAGATGAGCCCTCTGAAGGTGGATGGGGCGAGAAGGGGTGGTGGTGGGAACAAAGGGGGTTCTGATGGGTTTCAAGGGAGGGATTATGATTGGCAGCGTGTGGGTGGTGGTAGAAGGAGTGGTAGGGGTCGGTCAAGGTCACCTCCAATTGAAACAGTAAGGAAAAGGTCACACTTTAATGATGGGGTTGGCCATGATAGAAGTTGTTCACCACCACCACCAGGTCTGAGAGCAAGGTATGAGTTGTCAAAAACCATGGATTACTCTGTTAATAATGGAAACTTGGATGCAAAGCGCATTTACCTTGATGGAGAGAAGGACTTGGTTGAGGGCAGGTTGGGTGGTGGGCAGGGTGGTATGGTGGATCAGAAGTTTGTGGTACGTGAAAATGAAGTTGGAGGATCCTATAAATATAGGTCTATTCCAGATATGGGTGTAAGTGTGACAATGAGGTACGGAGAAGCTGGTGGACACTTGCCTCCACCGTCCAGGGGTGTGTCAACTGGGAGGAGATTTGAGCACGAGAGACTACAGCACAGAGACGGACCACCTATGGATAAGATACCCGTCACAGAATCCCACAGTGGGGCAGATAAAATTATTCTTCATGCTAGGGATGTTTCATATTCTTCCTTGTCTCCCTCTTACACGAAGGATTTTGCAGGCACTTCTCACATGAGGGATTATGGAGGTTCCTCCATAGAAATGTCAAGGAATGAATTTCTATGCTCACACGGTGATGGCATCTGTTTATCTGCATCTTATGATATGTCAAGGAGCTGCGCTAAATTTGCAGAACCTGCAGGGTTTAATGGGCATGGGCAAAGGGCAGTTTTAGACCCTGCTAGAGCCCTTGAAATTGGGTCAAGGAATATGATATGTCACCAACGATGTGAGTTTAGTCCTACCAGGACTGGGGATGTGGATTATCTTAATTATAAATCACATGTAAGGGCAGCACAGGATGAGCGTTTATATCAATATGATGATTTACCTAGAAGGATAGCGCCTCATGGTCGATTGGACTATGAGCAAGCTGTAACAGAATACGATAATAGGGAGTTTTCCAGACCTTATATTCCACACCCAGATTTAGATAGAAATGGTAAGAGTGAAGATTCTTATGGAAATCAAAGAAGGGCTATTGTACATGATCACCCTGCAATACAGAAGCCAAAGTATTATGACTATCATGATGTGAGAAGAACATCAATTACATCAATGCAAGATGAGGTTTATCTTCGATCTGGATATCATCTTGAAAACGGAAAAAGAATGCCACAAGAGTATGAGGTTTCACATATGGGTGCACCTGAGGCTGACCGATTACCAATTTTAAGAACAGAATATGAATCTCGAAGAGATGTTCGGCCAGGGCTCCAGCAAGAAAGGTTTCAAAGTTCACCTATGTCTAAACATAGTTCAGAAACCTACAGACAAGCTGTCAGGGCACCGGAAATGAGACAGGATCCTGGCATTCATGAGCACTCAGATAGACTTATGAAAAGAAAATACAATGCCAATGATGAAATAGATGTGCATGATTTAAGGACCATAAAATCAAGTAAATGGGGTGCAACTGAGGAATTCCATGATGCATACGAAAATGAAGAATGGGTAGATGAGGAAGATATGGATAAATTGTATTCATCTGGTAATGTTGAATTTAACCCCAAGATATACAGGAAGTATAAGAACGAATATGATGAGTTGGAGAATGAAGAAGATTTTCCATCTGACGAATGGAATATACCTCAAGGTTCTATGGGACACATGAGGAATTCATTTCAATTTCGGAAGTATTCCAATCAAAATATAAAGCATCATTCAAAGTCTAGTTCTTCAAACTGGTATAAATCCCAGCATTTTTCTAAGAGAAATGCAATTCAAAAGCAACCTAAAGTTTGGAAAAAGTATCATGGATATGATGAGAATAAGCATGCAGCTAATGATGAATCATCTGAAGATTGGATAAGTGCTGCAGAATCTGAGCCAACTGAGGGCTCTGAGGAGTTTAATCAAATGGTACATGAGAATTTCTTAATGTACTCCAAGAAGTTGAATCTGAACTTATATGTGCAAAGAAGATACCAGGACCATGGAAAAGCGGGTAGTTTGTACTGCATTGCTTGTGGCAGAAGGTCTGTTTTCTTTTTCTGTGACGCTGTTTTATTAAATGGAGCATTTCTGCTCACATATTGCATAAGGAATCCTCTAGTATTTAACTCACAGATGGAGTCAAGTACATGTGCTATTATTCCAGGAATCACATTTTAGGTTCCCAAACTTTGGAACTAAACATGTTGGTATGTATAATTGTTGTACTTTACTAAGGCAGATATCTGGAGAGTTTGATAGCACCAATCCATGACAATAGGATCAAACATTTGGTTAACTGCTGTGGGAATGAACATTAGTCACAAAAGCTAGCTGAATTGGTGTCTTTGCTTTTAAATGACGGTGAAGTTAGATTTAAATTTACTGCCTTGTTGCTTGGTTTTGAAGTTAGGTTAGAATTTTTGTTAGCATCTTACTGTATTTTCAAAATGCAAATAATCTGTTAAGAGTATTTATTTTAGCCTTTAGATGCCTTGGAGATTGCAGATTAATTATATTTAGGATGGAAAGGACAACAGCTATGGTAATCTGGGACAAGAAATTTTATGTGGCTTCTGATCTTCAAAGGGTAAATGGTAGAATTATTGACTTAACATCTACAGCCACTAAAAAGATTATCCTGACATAGTGACATGTCATGGCATAGTAATGATAGAATTCTGGTTGGCTAAAATGGCCTAGACCTTTGATGACTTCTGGCTAAAACTGATCTTCCTGGAACAACTAAAAGCTGTGAGTTTTGGGTTTAGATTTTAGCAGCAGGGGATGGAAGCTTCAGATGCTCACTGACTTGGGCTGCATGTTTGTAGTGATTAAGAATTTTGGAATTGTATCTAATGAGGTTCTAATGATTTTTCTAGTAGGAATTACATGAGGGAATTTATGATTTTCTTAATCCTTTAGGAATTTCTGAGTGAAAAAAAAATCGTAATCTGAGGATACTCAGTCAAGTCATATGCTATCATATTTCTGTTAACTGTTTGAGATTATGATTTCCTAGTAGTATGCCATTTACCTTTTTTTTTCTGACTGACTTCAGTTATTAATCTTGAGGATACCACCAAATTTTATTTTATTTTAATTCTTGTCATTTCCCCCAGGCTTCAGACTTGATTTTTGTCTGTTATGCTGTAATAGAAATAATGTATTTTCATCTTTCTGAATTCCGTATGTTCTGTTTTATATGCTTGAAATGATTTTATAATGTATAAGTTACCAGTAAGTGTTGTCTTTTAAGTGTAATTATCGTTGTTGCAGCTCTTAACAAGTTTATATGTCCCATTTATCCCTTTTAATGGTAACAGCTCGTCAAAAGAATTCATGGACACTCAACGTCTAGTAACTCATGCTTTTATGTCCCATAAGGCTGGGTTGAGAGCCAAGCACATGGGTCTTCACAAAGCAGTTTGTGTTCTGATGGGATGGGACATTGCTGTTCCTCAAGATACCGTAACTTGGGTTCCCCAGGTCTTACCCCCAGCAGAAGCTCTGGCTCAAAAGGAGGATTTGATCCTTTGGCCTCCAATTGTTGTCATCCATAACATATCCATGTCTGATCAGAATCCGCAAAATTGGAAGGTTGTAAGCATGGAAACAATTGAGGCGTTTCTAAGAGGTAATTTGTGTTTGGATATTATGATAGTATGCAATATTAATTATTCAAGTTAAAACATAATTTATAGTGAACCAAATGTTAACTATTTTGATTGGATTATATGCATTAATCATCCACTGGAATATGCATGTTTAAAATATTGCATATTGAATTTAGGTTAAAATAATCAGTAGACCCTTGAGTCTTTTTGGGAATTTTTAATTAGCTCTCTAAACATAGAAATAAATTGTAACTGGGTTTTATATCGTTTTTTTTTGTAATTGAGTCCTAGGATTTTTAAATGGAAATGAATTGTTTATTTTAAGCTGGATGCAAGCGTCATAAACTAACATCAGGCATCCAAATACAAATAAGTTACAAGATCAAGGGTCTAATCACATTTTTTTAGTTGGGAACCTAATTATTATTTTTATATAGTTTAGGGAATTACTGATTAATTTAATATGAAATTTATATTACATGAACCTTGCATTCCTCCTTGGAATTTACTCATTGTTACCTGTTAAACTGTGCATTCGGAAGTTGTTTATTTATTTTAACCTCTCAGGCAACGGTTTTGTGAGCGGAAGAATCAAACTATGCTTAGGGAAGCCTGCAGACCAAAGTATTGTATTGGTGAAATTCCTGGGCACGTTTGGTGGGCTGGGAGATGCAGAGAGGCTTCATAAATATCTTTCTGATAATAATCGCAGTAGAGCTGAATATGAGAGAGTAAAATCTGAAGGTATTAAAAGCTGTAACATGCGAGAGACTGACGAGGGAGCCAAAGTGGAGAATATTCTTTATGGTTATGTTGGAATTGCTGAGGACTTTGACAAACTAGATTTCAATAGTAAGAAATGGAGTATGGTAAAGAGTAGGAAGGAGATTGACGACCTGGATAAAGCTCCTGTTAAAACTGATGACAGACGGTAGTTACAGCGATAGTTACAGTAGCGTTCAATTACATAATCTATTTTTCCATATGCTTCTCTTACCAGTTTATATGTGTATATATATATATATATATATAGTTCAGGAACTGGAATTTCATTTCAAACTCCTTTGTAAGAGATATGTGTTCAGTTTCTGAATGCTCTCACCGAACTTGACTCAAATCTTATGCACACCATCCTGAGCATTGTGGACTTTGATTTAACGATTGCACAGGTTGAATTTCACCAAATCAATGTTCTGAAATTGATATTTGATCAAACTAAGGGTAAGGCCAAGCTTCAAAGAAACAGTGTAATGTGATGATATGCCATGTGGGACTACTACATCTTTCTATATTATGTGAACGCTTACAATTTTTGAATGCCTACCTTCTACTCTTCTTTTACCCTTTCTTTGGATTGGGTTTTGTTTGAATTGAAGAATGCAAAATAAGAGATTAAAAAAATGAAAGAAATGACTGAATTTTGTTTGGATTAAAAGAAATTACAAAGATATTTTGATGTTATTTTATTTGATTTTTTATTTATATATATGATTATATTTACGAAATGTTTTAAAATGAAATATCACAATGATTATATTGTGACCTAATGAATTATGTTCTGCTTTTGAACGTGAAACACGAAAAAGTATAAAAAAAGTAACATGATCTATTCATAAGTAATTATGTTATGAATGTAATTGATTATCTCTTTTTTTCTACTCTTATTGACTTTACGTGGAAAGAATATCCAACAACGCTATTTGGGATTTTGACTCCGAAATTCTTATTGTTTATAACCATTAATAAAGAAATTGAAAGTTTACTAATTATTTATTACATAATTTATTACTAATTTTACTCTTATCAATATAATTCATTTTATTAATATTATTATTTATAAAAATCACATATAATAAAATAATTGACTTCAAATATTATATAATTATAACATTATAAAATTAATAAAATATTTATTTTATAATTTCTTTTAAATTAGATTTTATTTTAATAATGATTATAATATTTATTTTTGTAATTGTTTTTTTATTATATGAGCTTATATTTTCACTAATATTATTATTAATAATAATATTTTAATTTTTAAGATTATATGTGCAACATTAATCTCTATTTTTTTTATGAAATTCTTGTTAATTAATTTAAGTAGTTGGTCCTATTTAATCTTCCCACCCATACAAGAATCCTCATTTTCATTTCACAAATTGTTCGTTTCATGCTTAAACAAAACTACAGTTGTTCGTTTAAAATAATTTATGCAAAAACTCTATAATTACACTAATGGTATTTTAAAGATATTTAATTTTTCAGTAAAAAAAAGTTGCTGCAATTTAAGAATCAATATGAACGAACAACTAAACTAATAAGATTAAGTTTAACATAAGGAGTTGGCCTATCAGGGCATGACAAACTAAAATTTGAATCTACGCTGAAAAAATTGCCCACATTTAATAACCAACAGTTTCTTAAGTAGAATTATCTGCGAAGAAATTATAAGAAAATGATGAAAAATATAAGAAGAAGAGATGTTTCTTATTTTTACATCACTTTATGTATGTATAGACAATATATAAAAAGTTTCTCCCTCCAAATTACAATCTAATTAGGTAGGATACTAATCATGAGATTCTATCATTATTAAATTAATTGCATATAATTGGTACAATATCGTACAATATTGCATATAATTTGATAATTATTATTTTCTTAATACTCCCCTCAAGTTGGTAGGTGAAGATCATGAACCCCAACTTGTGTCGTAGCGTAAAAAACCGTTCCTTGTCCAGTGCCTTTGTAAAAATATCTGCGAGCTGATACTGTGTCGGTACATATGAAAGACTGATTATCCCAGCTTGTAATTTTTCTCGCATAATGTGAGAGTCTATCAATGTGTTTGGTGCGTTCATGAAATACTGGGTTTCCTGCTATATGTAATGCCGCTTGATTGTCACGGAAAAGTTGGGTTGTTACATGGCACCTTTAAATCCTGCAACAGATGTCGCAACCAAACTATCTCCAAACAAGTATTGGCCATCGCGCGGTATTCTGCTTCCGCTGATGATCTTGATACGTTTGTCTGTTGTTTTGACTTCCATGAGATAATAGAAGAACCAAGAACAATACCCAGATACTGATCTTCGAGTTGTTTGACAACCTCCCTAGTCTGAGTCGCAATAAGCTGTCAATGTCAGATTGTTTTCGGATGACAATAACAATCCTTGTCCTGGTGATCCTTTGATGTACTTTAGGACTCGAATTGCGGCATTCCAATGAGGTTTCCATGGATCTGTATATATTGACTTAGGGTCCGAACCAAAAATGCTATGTCAGGCCGAGTAACCGTGAGGTATATCAGTCGTCCCACGAGTCGCCTGTATTTGATTGGATCCTTTAATAACTCCCCATCGTCTGGTGTGTGTTTTAGGTATTGTTCCATTGGAAATTTGTCTGAACGAGCACCTATGAGTCCCGTATCCTGCAAAATATCAAACGCATATTTTCTTTGAGACATGTAAATACCATCTTTGGAACGGGAAAATTCAATCCCTAGAAAATATTTTAGGTCTCCAAGATCTTTAATGCGAAATTGTTGTAATAGACAATCTTTAACACGCTGAATTTCTGCCAAATCATTTCCTGTCAAAAGAATATCATCCACATAAATCAAAAGGACAGTAAATGATGAGTTATTCTGTCTTATGAATAGAGAGTAATCTGTCTTGGACTGTTGAAATCCTACAGATTTAATCACATGAGAAAATGTTGAAAACCATGTTCGAGATGCTTGTTTGAGAC
>Ga0123342_1004267_pt1 | contig 21982 bp, 12 predicted proteins | sample Turbeawhitnodule_FD_89960 | JGI IMG/M metagenome (GOLD analysis project Ga0123342, IMG submission 89960) | Root nodule microbial communities of legume samples collected from Mexico - Turtle bean Mexico white nodule | ecosystem: Host-associated > Plants > Roots > Nodule | place: Mexico: Nepantla...
CACACAAACGAACCTTCCTTCCCGCCCTGGCAGTCATCAATAGAAAATTTATTGCCAATCTTATGGGACGAATCTGGGCCTCAAATCTCAACCAAAACTCAATAGACACAGTGACGAACGTCTTGTAAAAATTTCAGACCAAAACACCCAAGGAGTAAGGCGTAGTAAGTCCTAGACCGAGAGTGAACAAAACTGATTTTGCAAAAATAAAACGTCCTGGCTTTTCTTCCCCGTATCTTCTTTTTGTGATTCGTTTATGGACGTGCCTCCTTACCTGGGTGCAAACAACATATGAAAGTACTCATGCGAATTTTTTTAGTGCAATACGGACACAATAAAAACTGCAAAAAGTGGGGCAAAATTTCACAAGTTTTGGTAGAGGATAGCTTTGGTTTGAGCGAAAATTTCTGAAAAATTCTCCCGAAATAGTTTTTTCCTGAAATTTCACGTAAGAATCTCCACTGAATTCGGGACAAAACGCGATAAATTTCAGGTCAAACAGATTAGTATTCACCTAGGAAAAACATGAAACAATTTCACACAAACGAACCTTCCTTTCGGCCCTGGCAGTGATGAATAAAAAATTCAAATCCTGTGGGACGAATTTGGGGCTCAAATATTAGCCAAAACTCAATAGACACAGTGAGGAATGTCTGGTAAAAATTTGAGACCGAAATACCGAAGGAGTAAGGCGTATATAAGTCCCGAACCGAGAGTAAACAAAACTGGTTTTCCGAAAACAAAACGTCTTTGCTTTTCTTTTCCGTATCTTCTTTATGTGATTTGTTTATGGACGTGCCTCCTTAGCTGGGTGCAAACAACATATGAAAGTACTTGTGCAAATTTTTCAATGCAATACGCACCCAGAATAAAATTGGAGAAAGTATGGTGAAATTTCACGAGTTTCGGTAGAGGATAGCCTTGGTTTTAAATAAAATTTATGAAAAATTCTCCCAAAATAGTTTTTTCCTGAAATTCCATATAAGAATCTCAACTGAATTTGGGACAAAACGCAACAAATTTCAGGTCAAACGAATGAGTATTCACCTAGGAAAAAAATCAAACAGTTTCACACACAAACGAACCTTCCTTTCGGCCCTGGCAGTGATGAATAAAAAATTTATTTCAAATCCTGTGGTTCAAAATTGGGACTCAAATCTTAGCCAAACCTCAATAGACACAGTTAGGGATGTCAATAGACACAGTGAGGAATGTCTGGTAATAATTTGAGACCGAAATATCCAAGGAGTAAGGCGTAGTAAGTCCTAGACCGAGAGTGAAAAAACTTGGTTTTCTGAAAACAAAATGTTCTTGCTTTTCTTCCCCGTATCTTCTTTTTGTGATTTGTTTATGGTCGTGCCTCCTTACTTGGGTGCAAACAACATATGAAAGTACTTGTGCGAATTTTTTCAATGCAATACGCTCCCAGAATAAAATTGCAGAAAGTAGGACGAAATTTCACGAGTTTCGGTAGAGGATAGCCTTGGTTTTCAATAAAATTTCTGAAAAATTCTCCCGAAATAGTTTTTTTCCTGAAATTCCACTTAAGAATCTCGTCTGAATTTGGGACAAAACGCAACAAATTTCAGGTCTAACGGATGAGTATTCACCTAGAAAAAATATCAAACAGTTTCACACACAAACAAAACTTCTTTTCGACCCTGGCATAAAAAGTTTATTGCGAATCTTTTCTTTCGAATTTGGGACTCAAATCTTCGCCAAAACTCGATACACACAATGACGAATGTTTGTTAAAATTTTAAGACCAAAAGACTTAAGGAATAAGGCGTAGTAAGTCCTAGACCGAGAGTGAAGAAAACCTGTTTTCTGAAAAGAAAAAAAACGTCCTGGAATTTCTTCCCTATATCTCATTTTTGTGATTTGTTTATGTGCGTGCCTTCTTAGCTGGGTGAAAACATCATGTGAAAGTATTTGGATGATTTTTTTCAACTCAATATGGACGCAGAATAAAATTGCAGAAAGTATGGCGAAATTTCAAAAATTGTAGTAGAGGATAATAACCTTGGTTTGCAAAAAAAAATCTGAAAAATTCTCTCGAAATGATTTTTTGTAGAAAATCCATGTAAGAATCTCGACTGAACTTGGGACAGAACGTGACAAATTTCAGGTCAAACAGATGAGTATTCACCTAGGAAAAAACCAAATAATTTCACACACAAACGAATCTCCCTTTTAGCCCTGACACTGATGAATAAAAAATTTATTGCAAATCTTGTGGGTGCAAATTTAGGGCTCAAATCTCAACCAAAACTCAAAACACACAATGCCGAATGCCTGATAAAAATTTCAGACCCAAAGAACAAAGGAATAAGGCATAGTAAGTCCCAGTTCGAGAGTGAACAAAACCGGTTTTCCGAGAAAAAACGTCCTGGCTTTTCTTCCCTGTATCTCCTTTTTGTGATTTGTTTATGGACGTGCCTCCTTAGTTAGGTGCAAACAACATGTAAAAGTACTTGTGTGAAACAAAATATGGACGCAGAATAAAATTGCATAAAATAGGGCAAAATTTTACAAATTTTGATAGAGAATGACCTTGGTTTGCACAAAATTTCTCAAAAAATTTTTCCGAAATGATTTTTCGTAGAAATTTCATGTAAGAATCTTGCGAGTGTCTTTATTGCTGTCAGTTTTCTCACTCTTTCACTTCATTTCTTGTTGTCTGCCCTAACTACCTTCCTCAAGTGATTATTATCATTTTGGGTATTCTATTCATAATACTTTTACCATGCTTCAAAATTCTGGTACATAAATTCTCAAGTGTTCCTTCAAGTCCAAAGAAGCCCCTCCATCCACACTTAGAAACAAAGTAGCATAGCAACAATAGTCATAGTGAACATTCATTCACTCATGTGTTCTTGTCTGACTTAAATTGTACAGAATTAACAAAGACTTGTAATGCTGAGATTGATAACAATGTATCCTATCTGTAAACTATGGCTTTGTAAGGTATGTAATGTGATGTTATTACCAAATATAGTATCTTGTTATCTCCTTCAAGTTGTAGTGTGTTTTACTAAGCCCCACCAATGTATAAGAAAAAAAGAAATCAACTTTGTTAGATAAAAGTTGTAAAGTGCTTAGAAAGATGTAAAGCATATGCATAATTTGTTTTTAAAATGTTTCAAAAATAGTTCTTTGTTTTGGGTGATTTTCCAACCAAAATATCCAAATTCAATAAAGCCACTTTTGTGTCAGAAGTTGGAATATGTTGTCACATTAATCTCTGGATTAAAAGAAATTAAGAAAAAAAATATTGTGAAAACATTTGTAGAGAATCATATTTGGTCTGAAATTATAAAAAAAAAAGGTTTTTCATTTAAAAGACTTATTAAACATTTTCTTAATTTTTAGAAACTAATGTGATAACATTTATCACCTTTCAGGAACTTTGTTCACTCCAACGATAACCCTTGATGAAGTCAAAGCTTACGGATTAATGATATAAATGTTCTCTATCTTTAATTTTAAGTATTATTTACATTATTCTGATGTTATCTCTATAAGGTGTCTTCAATAATTATTCTTTGAAATATAAAATACAAAAAGTCAAGTAAAATAAAAGCATTTTCACGAAACGCTAAATAAATAATGAAAGAATAGATTAAGTATGTATTTCGTCTCACTATTATTGATTTTTGTTCTTATACAAACTTTAATAGACTTTCTATATAGTTTTACTAGTATTTCTAGAATCAATGAAATATTTTAAATCTTAGTCCACACTAAAGATATATGTTTGTAGTGTAAAAAAAAATATATAAACGTAAAACATATTTAATTTTAAAAAAAATTAAAATATTAATTAACTTGCAGGGTAAAAACAACTTTCAAAAAGATGAATTAAATATTAAAAGTGTCAACAAAATACTCTACTTTCAATCTTAACGTAAGTATCCATTATCTCAGTAAATAACGAAACTGATCATTTTCATTCATATTATTGACAGTGCTTCTTCCTGCACCTCCATACCTTCTTCTCTCACCTCCATAGATTTTCGTATTTCCAAAAATATCCCTCTATAGTATTCCGGATTACATAATCCGGAAGTCATTTTTCAAATTTGTAATTAACTTCTGGATTATATAATCCGGAAACCTTTTTTGAGATGCATGATTACTTTCCAGATTACATAATTCGAAAGTCTATTTAACTTCCGGATTATGTAATCCGGAAGTCTTTTTTCAAATGCGTTTCCAGATTACATAATCCGGAAGTTATTCTATGGGGGTGGCACAAGAAGAATAAAAATATATTTTCATGTTGTGTATGGAAGTGGCATTGGCATAAGAAGATATGGAGGTGCAGGAAGAAACAGTCTATTGACAGAAGTAATTAGAAACATGAAATTATTTCTTCCCTGCAATATGCTTTCATTCTTTCTTTATAGAAAAGACCAAAAGTTAAACCATTGATATAACTTTGAGGTCAAAGCATCGGAAGAGTTTTTCTAGGTGGAACTAGGTGGAATCGAGAAGATCATAAACCATAAACTCTAAACCAATAAGAACAAAGATCATAAACCCTAAACCAATAAGTACAAAGATCATAAACCCTAAACCCTAAACCCTAGCAAAACAAAACATGTTTTCTTGTACTCTAATTATAATATAACATCTTCGTGTATTTCAAGTTAAACAAGGGAGTCTTCTAATTCAAGTAACAATAAGCAAAATAGTATTAAGTTATTTTGTAACAAAATGCCAAGATTTCTTCCATTCCAAATCACAATTAGTCCTTCCCACAACTTAGAGTCATGCATTCCCAATCTCAATAATGGGATCCAAAATCAAACCATTACGTGTAATAAACATCATTATATCATATTAGTTGTCTGTATATAAATAGTAGCAAATAGAATTATAAACTTTGTAAAATGGCATGCTGTAATATGAACTTTATTTGGTTTCCACAACCCACTACTAAAGAACAATTGGTTAACCCCAACATAGAACAAGGAAATGGACAACACATAATATTGCCTCATCTCAATTTTCTTTTCAAAATGCAGTGTTTTGGCACCTCATAATTCTTCTTAGATTATAAAATTCAGGAAGTGGACCATAATGGAATGTTTTGTTTGCACTAAATCAATTAACTAACTCTATCCCTGTCAAAGGAACCCCAGCATGAAGCTGAAGAACAACATCACCAACAGCCTGCAATAGAACAACAGGCAAAAATGTATCAGATTTGACAGGAGTTTATTGGTCCTCTCACTCTTTAATATATTCAATGGTAGCATATATAATTCAGAAAAATAAAAAATCAATTTGAGCATTGGGAAAATGACTTCTAATGGATTCAGATATACTTCAGAAGAAGGGCAAGTGTGATATGGCTCCACACACCTTAGCCATGGATCTATAAGAATGTTCTGTGACGCCTGCAATGTGAGGAGTCATGATAACATTCTTAAATTTGAATATCTGGTCATCAGGGTTAAACGGCTCAGTCCAAGCAACATCAGTGCCTAACCCTCCTAAATGACCTGATTCAAGGTTGTTGATCACAGACTCATACTCCACAAGACCACCTCTAGCAACATTCACCAGAAGGGCACCCTGAAATATACAATTGTATAATCACAAGGAAATTCATCAAAAGTTACAACTACCTAGCCAGTTAAACCAAAAGATATTTCATTAATGTTACATTTGCTTGTTTTCCTACAAATAATGTGGTGTTAGCAGGAAAACTGATAAATTTGTGATGACTTCACACTATCAGAAAACAAAACGAAAATGGTAAAAACAGTTGGAAAAAAAGGATCTGCAATAATCTTTCCCGCTATTTAAGACTATATGAGATAATTATTCACTTTTTCAACCATATATTCCAACTATGCATCCTCTCAGGTTAACATTTATTTCCCTTCCGTCAATCAAAAAACTCTTCTGTTACAATCTGCATTCCCTAGCCATCCTCTTTGCTTTACAGAACCCAACAAGAACAATTGATTGCTATGTGCCTCTTGTTGGGTTACCGTGTTCATTTCTGTGCTGCCCATCTAAAATTTTGAAAGGTTTTGATAAATTGACTTGACACTGAAGAAGTCTATTCTCATCTCCTTTGGGTTGCTCACAGGCTTTCTAGTTTCATTCAACCTTAATGGCTTGGACTAAACCATCTGCTATGATGAGTTCCATTTTCATCGGAGATAGTTCTCATCAATCATCAACAATCAAATAATCAAAACAATACCTTGCAAAAGTCTTTTTTGTTTAAAAAATGTTATTACGTTAACAATGTTATTACCCATTTGTCATTTGTGTAAGTCCTACTATTATAATTTATATTGCATACTGTTGTTAAGGAACTCACAAAAAGTAAAATAATTTATAATTTACAAATAAGTTTTATGATCAAGTTAGCAACTCAGAAAAAGAGAATGATAATTTCCACAAAATGATCAAGTAAACTCTTATTCTTCTCAAAATCCACTCTTCAGTCCAAAACTACACAGAGGACATTCATTATTGTTCCTTACTTTATTTACCACAGTCATTTAGCATAAAAAAGGAATAAGTCAGTGACATTAACAAAGTCAGGACTGAAGTGTGGGCTTTGAGAAGTCAGGGATTAGAATGGGGATTTACTTAAAAGAAGGAACAATACCCATCTCCCAAGATCTTGTACATGGATTATGAGCATAACTTCTATAAAAAGAAAAATAAGTAAATCAAAGAAGATCATCTGAAATGGTGAACACACCTTTTTCATAGAAGATACGAACTTATTGTTTATAATACCAGCCTGAAAAACATCATATCAAGTCAACAAGCATATACTGAAAAAAAAAGTCCATTAATATTATGCTTAGTTCACATAATGCATTTAAAAGCATTTAGAAAAAAGGCAGAACAAATGTCACTGAAGCTTTTAAGCACAAACAGATACATGCAATAATCAACTTAGATTCTGCATCAGTACATTGGTTACTGCTTAGGAAAAAGAAACAAGACTTTATAAATAATAACACATGTATCTAACCAAAAAAGGGAGAAGATAGGATAAAGAAATATACAAATAAAAAAATTGTTTACCCATTTGTCAACCATCTACCATAGGTTTTCACCAATCTCAAAAGCTTTAATAAAAAACAAAAAGGGAACCAAAGTAGCTAAAAGTAACTAAAGCAATGGAAGTTCAACAAAAACAAAATAAATGAAGGATTCTAAAAGGTCCAACCGTTTCATTGTTTAATCTTATGCAGCAAACAACAATGTCAGCCTTCCTTGCAAAGTCATATATATCTTCATGACTACCCTTCACATCAACAAGATCATGTGCATCATCTTCAACAAATAATAAAAAACATGTTAAGAAATAGATAAACAAATGAGGCTTATAACAAGTATGTCCACAACAATTGGGAAGGAAAATACTTCTACTTAATTTGCTAGCCTCCTGTCCACATGAAGCCCAGCTACGCTTTGTAGCCATAACTTGTACACCAAATGGCTGCAAACGCTTTGCTAAATCCATTCCAATGTTCCCAAAGCCCAAAATGAATATCTACATTACCATTAAAAATTAGTTTTCTACCAACAGCACAGTCAATAATCACAAACATATCCTATAGAAATTCACTCTGGGAGGAAAACAAATGTAAAAGGACAAAATTTACTCACTTCATGATTGTTTTACCCTTGTACTGTTTAACATAACTGTATCACTTCAGCGTGTAGTACAGAAAATATTTGGTCTAGGAAGGAAACTGGGTATGACAATATACAAGTAAAAATGTAAGCAATTCTAGGGGGGTTCTAGGAAAGGACTCTCACTAGATACACAAAAACTGAAGTTTGAACTGAACATAATTTTCATAGCCCCTCAAATAGAACACCAATATTTATCATTATTGTTAACCCAATGCTATTTAACAAAATGAAACTTAATTCAATCAATTTTAGACTCCCAGAAAAGAAAATAGGTATCTATATACATGTTATCCATAATAATTTTATAAGCCCCAGGTAACATGTCAAATATATTGCATTGATCATCTATCCCCGTCTCCCGCTTTTAAAACTACAAGTCATAGCTCTTTTTTAGTTAGAATCGGCTGAGATTCATTTCTATTGAGGTATGTAACCATTACGAAAAACAATAACCAGGAACAAGAATAAAAAGTGGTTAGGATAACAGAATATTATTTTGTTTCCCAAAAAGAATCAATACACTCACAGTTTTCCCATATAAAGTTTCAGTAATTGGCTCTCCAAGCTTCTTCTGTTGTATGGAAAGTTGCAGTTCATTCTGCATGAACATTATTTTCTCTTCAAAAATAGAACAGCATTAATTTATAAAGAACGGAAACTTTTTATTTCAAATTGAAGTATCATACTTGCTTTCGGAGGAGACCTAGCATTAGATATATGGCCATTTCAGCACATGAAGCTGAATTTCCTGTAACGTCACTTGGGATCCTAGCAACTTTGATTCCATGCTTTGTTGCAGCATCAATATCAACACCTTGGAGAAAAAATCATGATTTATCAATTTGAAATTATGATGAGGTTTAACGGGACGGTAGGAACCAAAAAAATAAAATGCAAAATTACATCTACAATAAATAAGGAAAACATGAATCTTCCTTGAAATCCACATTCAACCTCAATTGACAGTAATAACAGTACCTTCCAGCCCAACACCATACTGCATTATAAGCTGCATCTGAACTGCACGAGAAATTATGTCTGAATTTAGCCTCATGCTTTTTACTATGCAGACATGATAGTTGGCAATATCCTTGGGCACATCTTCAAAAGAGAGAACATCAACCTAAAAACGCAACAGACAGCTTACTGATCTAAACTAAAATTAATGAGAACATTTTTCTCACTGTATTACAAAGATTGTATGACTGCCACGCTAGTAGTACTATCTAGAAATTTCATTAGCAGTTATCTTAAACCACAAGTAACTGTGGAGAAAAGAGTTACAATAATATAGAACAGATAGGGTAAAAACACAAACACAAGTTTTAGAAAGAAATAGAATGCTAAGGACACACTCATTTATTCAAGAAAGCTAAAAATCAAAGTACAAGGAACCAATGATTACTTCAAAGGTTTATTAATCTCCACCAATCTGGGCAAGTCTAAATCCCCTAAAATTTAATATATTCATTGCTCTTAGAAAGGAAATTCAGACATGTAGTCTCCATCCCATGCCAAAATTATTCTTATATATCGTCTGAAAGCAAGGTATCATGTTTTACCTATAAACTCTATCCTATATACTGCAAAATTTCAGAGGACTTGGAGATTCCTAAATGGGAAGAGACAACAATGGAAGAGATTAGAGCCTTGGAAAAGAATGAATCTTGGAGGTTATAGATCTACTGAGATGGAAGAGACCCAGTGGCTGCAAATGGTTTTCATATTGAAATACAAAGCTAGTATGAATTACATGTCATAGTACAATCTCACTTAAACTCTACTGAGACAAAGAAAAAAACAATCATATTTGTTACAATCCAGTTTAGCATGACTTGATCAATCACACAGAAATCGAAGGACATTTCATCAGCAAACTACAGTACAAACAAACATGTTCACCAAAGACGAGGAGCTATCTCAACAAAACTAGAGTAATTTAATTTGCTAGTTAAATACAACCAACATGCAGTATTGATTGCATTTTACCTTGTTAAATGAATGATTTTCAAAATACCATGCTGTATGTATATTTGTGCGAAGCAGGGAAGTGAGGTGCAAAAAACAGACCCAACAACAACAAAGTCTTGTCCCACTAGTGAGGTTGGCTAGATGGATCATTTGAAGCCATTCAACTTGGTTAAAAACACAGAACAGACAAAACCAGAGTAGTTCAATTGCTTTTTGGATATGATGAACACATCCTATCAATTCTATTTTACCTTGATATGGGCATGATTTTTCAAATACTCTATTGTATATTCATGAGAAGCAGGGAAATGGGGTCCACAAAACAAAACTCGAGTGGTTTGTTTCTCAACATGCTTTACCAAGTTCCCATTAATCTCCATGAGACCTGTCCTACAACATGAAGCAATATTGGAATAAGAAAATAATGAAATTCAAACACTGCAATAGAGTCAACTTTTTTGTATAGACTACAGGTATCCTGGACTGAAGACAACTCAACTCGAGTTGGATGAGTCCTGTATGCAACGGTGCGCAGCAAGTGGCATTGTGAAGGCAAACCAGTGTTTGAAAATCAAAATAAGTTAAGGAAATTACCACCAATTTACTGGGTTAAAAAATTGGAAATCATAAAAGATCTTTTTTTTTCTTTTGTAATTTAACAGTCACTCTGCACATGGAAGGTGGAATTAACTTGTTTCGAGGAAAAAGTCGCCATTTTTTGTAGTCCCAGAAAAGCATTTGAAGAACTACGATTCTCCTAAAAATTAATCTTTGGAAAACAACTGATATCTTGATTAATTGATGAGCAAACCCATTTAGTCAAACAGCAAGTCAATTTCATTTGGGAACCCTGGGACTGAGGTGAGTGTCAATTTCAAGGCATTTTAAGTTGGGAAAATCTGAATTGAAAATAGAAGGAAGGAGAGGAAGAAAGAACATACGAATGAAGGTATTGGGAAAATGATTTGGTTTCGGTGCGATGAAGATGATGGAAGTGTTGAGTTACCCTGGAAGAGCATGTGCGACCTAACAGAGCCCTCAACATAATATACCACTCTCCACATTAAAGTCTCTTTATCTGACTCTTTCTAGGATCAGAGTCCACTTTCTGTGCCGTTTTCTCTGTTCTTTTTAATCTTGTATACATATTTTAGGTCTCGTTAATATGATTTTATGTTATGCATACTTATGATTTGAATATTAATATAATTTAATGTAAATATTGCATTTTATTATATTAAATGAAATCTTCATCTTGTCTTTCAAGTAGAAACTAGAAAAGAAGGATTGAGAATAGCCTTTAGTTGAATTTCCCATGTTTGGTCGGAGGAGTTCATTCACGACATTGAGAGTGACCATGCAACTTACGTGTGGGATGTGTCAGAAACAGAGGATAGAGAAGCATTCAATTTTTCTGATAAAATTTAAATAATCTCAAAAGAAAGTAATACTATTATTAAGCCTATATTATTTCTGGTTGAATTATTAAGCATGCATTCGATTCGGTATTTCATTCTTTACATTAAAAGAAATTAAATAAAGGTGTTCTCCTAAAAGAAGTTTTACCGAAAAAACTAAGGCATAAAATACGATATTTTTTTCATCTTTGTTTTAATTTTATTCTCATGTTACTTTTACTCTATTTCTCCTACACCAAACAGCTGGAAAACCATGCAAGTGTCTTCTTGGTGTTCTACGCAGTGCTTTTATAATCACGAAATATATTTACAGTAAGATAAAGTATATGATTCATGTTTTTATCTCGTTTAAAAATTGTAATTAAAAAATGGTTTCACTTTGCTTTTAATGTTGATTCTTAGATCAGAAGAATTGTAGCAATAGTTATTTACAAATTCATAATTATTTAAAAAACAAAATAATTTGTCTCCACTATATTAACAATTTCTGGCTTGAGAGCAGAGCAAAAGCGTTGCCCAGCTCATGTATGTAACATACAACAACGAACTCAAAAGTACAAATTATTTGTCTAGTTAGTATGTAAAAAAACTAAAGGATTTAATCACCGGGATACAACAACTTGGCCCCAAGAAAAAATCAGAGAATATTGAGTGTAGAATATAAAGGCTCAATTATACAAATCCCTGGAAAAGGAAGTGATGTCAAAAACTAGATGAGGGCTTGGATGCCTTGCTGTTGCATCTCTCTTAGTCTCCACATTAGGTAAATGCCATCTTCTCCACGTTCTTCTTGATCCATCTGTTGTAATGCCCACAAATAGAATACAGTGTGGATTGTATCCTAGTAAATAAAAAAAATCATAGTTAAAATTAGACAAATATGAAGACACCAAAAACCATAACCATAAATATTTAGTATAGATAACAGAGCAGACAGCATTGAGACATGATAAGAGCCACAAGGAGAGATTGGGACAAGAGGTGTATAATTGTTACGCTATTTGCATGTCTTTCTCTATACAAAAAGAACATTTTATAACACTGCAACTGTGAAACCAGCATTTCCACACAGTATACATTTAAATGTAAAAAATATACATCACACATCATTCACCTTAACTTGATACATGCCTTCCATAACACCCAAGCATGGAATTGAATGATGAGATGGGATCGAATTACATCGAGATTATTAAGGGGAAAGGAAAGGCGAAATTTGTAAAGTAAAGTAGAAATGTTTACAGCATTAAGAGGTACCCACTCTCTCTTATGGGACGTAATAGCTTTTTCACATTGTACTTATAGCAATTACAAAATATAAACCGTTAGAAAACACAGCTTTTACCTTGCCTCCTTCCGTAATTGCCCCATTCCTATCACGTACGCAATAGATTTGCTGTGTTTGAAACTGAAAATTCATTTGAACAGAATCATCCATGAAAGTTTTCATTCTACTTTAGAAGAAGAAATTTTATAAATTAGCAATGAACTTCTGGAAGTAATAATTTACATACCATTACAATGATTACTGGAGATGAACCCACCATCTTGGTCTCTCGTACATCCACCTCAGATACATGCAGAATCTGCATAAGTGTTAAATATTTAAAACAACGAAATATCCTAGCAGGTACAGGAACCTAAACTATGTTTTGTTGCAGAAATAATTCTGTAGATTCGCAAGAGAACGTTGCACTATCTTAACTAAGATAAATTTGGATAAAAAAGGAAGTACTTAAACCAGAGTTGCACCATTTATGGGTAAAACTATGATCCAACCTTCAAAAGTTTGCTTTTTTTTCCGAGTTTCATTCACATGAAGAGATAAAGGAGAAAACATCTGGAAAATAACTATTAACTTATGAAGGTTTGACACAAGATGCACGGAGTAAATAGTAGTACAACTATAGGCTTAACAACCACATTTCTACACTCGTCTAAATGGCACTTGGAGCACTTGTGCTGTTCTTCAGTGATAAAAACATATCTGTTTGATACCTCAGATTCCCAGTCCTTTTTCAGCTACAGCAATTAACTAAGTATAAATTATCATTTGCACACAAATCCATTACCTACATTATATTTATCAAGTTGATCAGGATTGAATTTTGGTTCAAAGCAAAGAAGACATGAAAGGTTATTTCATTCTATGAATTTTTTCCTTTACTTAAACCCTATGAAATATACTACCGAGACTTCAAGAAGTTGTGTTAAAAGGAAAAAACTTTTAGTTGGAACAATTTAACATGCTCAATAATATATTATGATACAATCAACCTCATTCAAAACAAAAAGTCATCGAACAGAGAAAGCAAGATGAAAGAATAAAAAAATTGCAACTCTCACCTTGTTATCAAAGAATATGCCATTACTTTGGTAAGCATGACGCTCTGCTTTCAAGCGTTCAACCAGCTCAGGGCTACAATACTTCTTTAATGTTTCAACATCTCCCTGTACATATAATTAAAATCAAAGTCTGATTCATAAATCATAAACGAATCTGCCCAGCCAAAAAAATAGATTTAGAGTAAAGCTTAGACAAAAGTGTTTTATCCCTATCATGTTTTGTATTTAACAAGTGATACATGTAACAGTTTTTAACAACCTATCATTTCTTCTGCTTCAGTAGCCAACTTCTCCGACTTCAACTAACAACTGCCATTTTCAAACAACCATTTCATGCTAATGGACCCCCCCCCCCAAATCCAACCAGGCACATTGTTATCTTTCTTAACCCTAATTTGAAGACAATGCTTCACTTCTTTTTCTCTAAAGTGATTCTCACTAAACATAGCATTAAATCCAAAGGTTTAACCTAATTGTTGGTTCCCCTTTTCAAAATGATTATTAAAAAAGTGTTCTTACCTGATGATTATTATTAAGACTCTTGTCAGTAACTGAGAAAATCTAGCAATTTAGTGTGCGTGTGTACATATTACTTAATTGTCTAAGATCTATAACTTAGAAATCAAACAGCATTAACCAATGCCACAAGTTATCATAATCATCATCCGGTTCTCCCTTTCTTATTTGATTACACTAGGCTTTCAGTTACAACTTACAACTGGTGATGATGTTGAGGATTTGTTCTAAAAGAAAGACAAGTGACCAGAGATGAACTAAAAATGAAATATAAAAGTGATTATAACTTTATAAGTCAAACATGTGTCACTTGTTAGAACAAGATAGCAAAAAGAATTATACCTAAGTATTATGCCTAATTCAAAAATGGAATGAAAAATCAATTGCACGTTTTAAGCATTCCTGTTTAAACTATAACCAACCTCGATGTAAGCATTAAGCACTGGTTTTATTGCCTCCTGTACTTCCCCAATAAATTCTGGTAATGAGAAATAACTGGTCCATATAACCAAATAAAAGAAAAGATGTTAGCAATTAAAATAACATAAAATGCTAAAACTAAGATAGAAACAAAAGTTATGATAGCCTACGGATCCCGTTGACGTATTTCCTTGTATGAAAGTGCAGCATCTGTTTCTTGAAACATGCTATCATTTATACTGAAAAATAAATGTGTAGCAAATTAGGGCTTAAATTTGCATCATACATTAATACTATTTAGACTATAATCAGACAAATGTAGCAGCATGCATAACTATTACCAGTAACCAATCATTTGATATATATAATTTCAAAGAACAAGAATGAGTGCAAAGAGAAACTTGATGACATACTCCTGTATTTTGTGAACAATGGGGCTATCACTGGTCTCATATCTTTCCCGCAAGTCCTCTACTATCTGTCAATTTCAATAAATATATAAAACACTAACCCAAAAAATGTGATTTGGAAGTTAAACATGTAACATTTTCTCCATCCATAGTCATGAATTATCAAATAGGACACTAATGCTTAAGAATGCAAGTGAGACAAGCTGCATAATATATCATAATATAACAAAGCGCCATTAAAAAAATAATTGTTATAGTAGAATAAAGAACCCCAGGAGTCCAGAGTAGAACATACCTCCTGGCCCTTTGTCTTCACTGGGTCACTGTACTTAAGGAACCGCTTGGATACTGGATGACCTTTCACCTTTATGAAAAAGCAAAGAAGATAACTCAATGGAAAGTTTTTCAGGACAATCCAGTTAAAGAAGAACTACAACCAAGTTACCTTCTCCTTGAACTCATCAAACTTCTTACTCCACCAAGATTGTTGAGATGGCATAACAACAAGGTCTGTTCTTGTACTTGTTTCACCACTTGATGCGAAAGGAACACGCTTTCTCTTTGTTGGAGTACTGCTTAACTCCTCTTTTACTATGTCATAACTTTTCTTGGTTATGTCAACTAACTTTGCATCCTTTAATTTTTGGAAGGCAGCAGAAACATTTGGAGAGGAAATAGTTGATTTAAATTTCCCAAACAGAGAATCTGTAGCATTGCTAGATCCAGATTGCTGGTTTTTCTCTTCCTGAGATGATGTCTTGTTTCCTCCATTTACATCAGCACCCTGTTTGGTTGAAGAATCAGTTGACCCAGAAGAATCAGTTGACGCAGAAGAATCCTGCTTTCCTATCCCAAAAGTTCCCTTCACCTAATTTAAAAAGAGCAATATCAATAACCTATCAATTGTCAATCGCTTTCAACAACAAAGTTTTAAATCATGAACAGACCTCCTCAGTTGCAGCTGAAATCTTCTCTTTAACATTGTAAGAAACCTGCAAAACGTACAATTAAATTCCAGGAACATGTCAGCTTATTCAAAATAGATATATAGATACCAAGTTCCCATGACAAATTTAATAATAATTGCAATTAGCTGCACAAACAAAAAAGGGAAGAATGAGAACATAAATACAAAACTAACGTGCATCTTTTTACCTAACCAAAAAAAAAACTATACCATGAAATTTGTATCAAGATCAGTGTAAGGTCACATTACACTTTCTACACAATTACACATCCAATGACTTCATACTTAATTTATGCATTGATGTATGTATATAGCATTGTCTGATAACACTACAGAGTAACAGAAGTGGAATCTTTTACTCCTTTTCTCATAACTAATTTCCATTACTAATCAAGAGTAGAAACTGAGGATGACCTTTGATTATACCTTCTTTGCCGCAGCTTCAGCTTCAGTCCAAACCTCATCCACTTGTTTGTACAGCTTCTCGGTTTTCTGCTTTGTTCTGTATTAGCCATTTAAGCATATCAGGCCTCCGTTGAAGAGTTGAGCCAGCCTTGACATACAATGGTACGTCTCAGCCTATTAATCAGTAACGCAAAAAAACAAAAAACCACATACAACAACACTTACCTTTCTTTCAGCTCTTCTTTTACCCCTTTAAGCTCATCTGCTTTTTCCTTCAGCTCCTTGACAGACTGTTGGAATTCTTGGTTTCTGCAACCATCAAAGAAAAGAAACTGATAATGCAGACAGTAACACTCGTAACATAATATAAAACCTCAGAAAGAATCAACAGAACAAAACATACAAGGATTATATCAAAAGGTTAAGTCTATTTTTTCATTTAGTTTCAGGAAAGTGACTTGCATATAACCGCTACTGTCCCAACAAGCATTACAAAGGAATTAAATGGACCAGATTAGAACATAAATCCCATTGCCTATTATGTACAATTCTAACAATTATAAATTCTCTAGTAAGGTCAGGTGTCTCGGTATGTGTATGTGTGTGAGCGTGTATGTTCTAACATACTACACAAATACATCAATATGGTAGCTAACGCCCATACCACATGTTTGTTTTAATTCCTTCTTTCTATGTCACATGCTATAGTTTTGCCACATGTAGGTCCGAATTTATTGAGACTTCGGCATCTTCTATGATTAAATAATAAAAACTAAGAACATTGTTTAGGTAAAATCATGTTAAAACTAAGATTTAAAATACTCTATTATATTAATAAGCTCATTCGATTCACTAACCTAACGCGTTGGACTCGAACAGAGCAGTTATAAGTGTTACAGTGCAATTCAATTGAGAGAGGAATACCTAACAGCTTCGCCTTTAATCTTCTTGGAGAATTCATTGAAGACGCTGTAGCTACGCCTATCTTCCCAGTCCAAAGGAAACCTTCTACTCCTATTCCAAACCTATCGACGCAACAAATAGCAGCAATGATAAGTACACAAATAAACAATTTACAGAGAGATGAATTTGGGAAATGGAAGGAACCTTGTGGCGGTGGTGAGGGGAAGGAAGAAGAAGCGATCGTTTGGAGAGGAAGAAATCGCGAATCAGCTTTCGCGTGGCCATTGGAGTGAGGTATGAGAAAAGTTGCGTGTGATTCTTTCGTGAATTTTTCTCTTGCTTTGGTTTTGGTATTTATCTGTAATGAAGAGTGTTGAGGTGATTGAGGAAGAAGAAACGACGGTGCAAATTGGAATAGGAATGAAGAAACGAAACAGCTACATTCAAATACAAATACAACAATAGATTGAGTTCACACACTCAGAAAGGGATTCAATATTCTACTTTCTACGCCCATGCACACGCCAATGAACACCACCCTCTGCATCCTGCTTCTTGGGCTTAGGGTTCCTCTTATTGGGCCTACTGTTCTTTCTTTCCTTTTGCTAACTGCACCCATCAATTTAGACTGTTTCTTCCTGCACCTCCATCACTTCTTCAGCCACCTCCATAAATTTTAAATTTCTAAAATTATCCTTCAGTAAAAAGATAAAAAAAAAATAGAAGCAATGTTTTACACTACTGATTAACTAATCCGAAACTTATTTAAGAAAATAAACCTACCTGGACTTTGGAGGGGAGGTGGGCGCATAATCTGGAAGTGATAATTTTTGAGTTATGAATTACGTAACTATTGAGTGTTTAGTTAGGTTCCGATTACAAAATCCAATAAATTTATTTTCTTAAATAAGTTTTTGATTACATAATTCGGTATTGTTAATTATTAAATAGGTTCTGAATTACGTAGTCTAAAAGTGGTAATTTTTTACTTCCAAATTACGTAATCTGGTAGGTTTATTTTCTTAAATAAGAATTGGATTACATAATCCGATATTGTGAATTGTTAAATAGGTTTCAAATTATGTAATCTAGAAATGGTATTTTTTTACTTTTGAATTACGTAATTCGATAGGTTTATTTTCTTAAATAAGTTATGGCTTACGTAATAGTAATCCATTATTGTGAGTTGTTAAATAAGTTTCAGATTATGTAATTTAAAACATCGTTTCTATTTTTATCACTTTGTTAAAAGATAATTTTGAGAATTTTAAAATTTATGGAGGTGTCTTAAAAAATTGATGGAGTTGCAGGAAGAAACAGTTGTGAATTTAATATTCTTGAGAAGCAAATACATTGTAGTTTGACTATTCCAATTATACATAAACAAAGCTAATACCGAGAGTGGTAGATTCAACTATGGTTTATTTTTTAAGTTCAAGTGGTGATTTGCCTTTAATCTTACTCGTTATATTGTGATTTTTTTTATTCTATTTAGATACTCACCAAATGATTACTCGTTATATTGCTTAAACACCTCCTAATCCAAAACTACCCAAAAAATTTAAATGTAATTTAGGTATTTTGAAAAAAAAATAGAAGTGCAAGAAGAAGAAGAATGCATGTAGGAAAGAAACACCCATCTATCTTTTATACACAAGATCTCAAATGAAAAAAAAATATATAACAAATATAAGATTTTCTCTAAAATATACGAAGAATATTATCATAAGTGTTCTATGGAATAAATTTTAAATTTTAATTATGTTTGAATGTTAATTGCGAAACTAAATTAATTTAGTACATGTGATATTATTACGTTGGTAGCTTAAAATTGTAAACTATAAATACCTTTTGAGTAGAGTGAATTTGGCGTTTGGTTAAACCGGCGCCAACGAAGCAAGAGAAATTGAGCGCATGGAGCCTCCCAAAATCAAACGCCTAACTGAATCCGTTGTCAACCGGATCGCCGCCGGCGAGGTCATTCAGCGGCCTGTCTCCGCCGTCAAGGAGCTCCTCGAGAACAGCCTCGACGCCTCCGCCTCCTCCGTCAATCTCCTCATCAAGGATGGCGGCCTCAAGCTCATCCAAGTCTCCGACGACGGCCACGGAATCCGAGTAAGTCACTCGCTGTTCATTCTTCCGTTTATTTTTCATTCACTCGTCGTGTCATTTCACAATGCTCTCGCGTTTTGATTCCGCTCGTGTGCAGTTCGAGGACTTGCCGATTCTGTGCGAGCGCCACACCACGTCCAAGCTCTCCGCGTTTGAGGACCTGCAGAGCATCAAGTCCATGGGATTTCGCGGCGAGGCTCTCGCCAGCATGACGTACGTCGGTCACGTCACCGTCACCACCATTACCAAAGACCAGTTGCACGGTTACAGGTACTCGCTTCTTCTTGTTTTTATCCATTTCCCTACTCTTTTAGTGTGTTTTTGGTTATATATTAGCGCTTCAGGCGAAAAATGTTAGAAACAAACATTAAATAAACTTTTCCATTAAAATCATCTGTCAGAGAAGCTAATTTTAGCTTACATAGAAATTTATATTATTTTTCCTTTTTATTTTTTATTTCTTTCCTAGTAGTATTTACCGAGAAGTTTATCCAAACAGATACTTGTATAATTGATTAAGATTCTGATTAGATAAATACTTCCGGCAGAAGAAAATAAGAAAAAAAATGGAACAAACTCATCTATAAGCTTAGCTTAGATTATGTACATTTTTATTTATTTATTCTTAAAAATGCTTACCAAAGAGTTTATCCAAACAAACCTTAATAATAAGTTTGTTTCTTATATATGATATAATTGATTTACACTTCCGTGGTTCAGGGTGTCCTATAGAGATGGTGTCATGGAGCACGAACCCAGGCCATGTGCTGCTGTTAAAGGAACACAGATAATGGTTGGTAAAAGAATGCCTTCTCCATGGCTTTCTCTTTTGTTTGATTGTGATTTGTTTTCATGTAAATATTTATGTAATAAAGTAATGACATTGTCATTAATATGTGATATTATTAATGGTCTATTTATATGTGAACAAAACTATGCATATTTTGTCTCGTTATTATTATGACTTGACGAATTTGATCTCTCCATCTTTTTTTTGCAAATTTTGATCTTACTATTTTACTTATACAATTTTGGTTCACCTATTGATGTTAACTTGATACCTAATATTACAGAGATGTTGATGTGGCAGTAACATGACACTCTACTGTAGTCTAATTTCAGTACATCTGTGCTGACATGACAGGTCTTGCTTAGTTAAAATAGCGGGAACCAAGTGTGTGAAAAATAGCAGTAAAGGGCCAAAATTGCAATTAAGTCATTTTTGTGTATATTTTAATTATTAATGGTCTGTAATGAAGCTGATTAGGATGTTGCTTTCTGATTACCTGAAGGTAAGACCTGTTACTAGGACTTGTTGGAGTTCTGAACTGGCATGTTCTTATGCTTTTGTTAATAAGCATTTGGCATTGTGAATCTGTTGACAGGTTGAGAATCTGTTCTATAACATGACTGCAAGGAGGAAGACACTGCAGAATTCTTCTGATGATTATTCAAAGATTGTAGACTTAGTAAGCCGGTTTGCTATTCATCATACAAAAGTTAGTTTCTCTTGCAGAAAGGTTGGTCTCTTGAGCAGCAAAACATATTTGCTACAGCATCTTATAGCTAGCTGCATTGTAAATTACATATGTTAATTTTTCGTTGGATGCTGCAATCAGCATGGAGCTGTTAGAGCTGATGTTCACACTGTTGCCACATCTTCAAGGCTCGATGCCATCAAATCTGTTTATGGGGTCTCAGTTGTTCGCAATTTGATTGAAATTGAAGCTTCGGATGATGATCCATCTTCTTCGGTTTTTGAGATGCATGGCTACATGTCCAATGCGAATTATGCTGCAAAGAAAATCACAATGGTGCTTTTCATCAATGGTATACATGAATTGTACAAACATTAACTATGGTGCTTTTAAAATTTTGAAGGTGTTTTCTAGTAGATTAATGCTACTGTATACATAAAATAGTATACACTGGTGCTAGAAGGATCTTCACCGTGCAAAGGTTTTCGGAAGGGTTATTTAATGCATCCTTATCCTTGCAACAGCAAAGAGGATTTTCCCAGAAAATGTAAAAAAATGTTCAGTTTTTATTTTTTACTTGCATCTGCTTGTCTCTTTCCCTCAAGTAATTGGACGTTCAACATCCTTATACTAATTCATGGGTGGGTGCACATGGAAACTTTAAATATGGAGTTTCACTTTCAATTTTAGCCAGTTTTGTGTGGTATATTATTTTGTTTAGAGTTTAATGGATATATACTTCTAGTGTAAATTATTTTTACACTGTCAATTAATTGAAATTCATCTTTGGTGGGACTATTGTGGTGTTTATTAGTCAAAGTAAACAAACTGACCACATATAGTCGTTTGTGATTAGATGACACTGTAAAAAAATATTGAATTGTCATGAATATTCCTCCCTCTTTTGTTAAGTGCTTATCTTTATTTACTTCAAATTTCTCATTATTCCACGCGATAATTGTTTATAGATTCTCATGAAAATCTTGTATATGTTCTTCAGATAGACTGGTTGAGTGCTCTGCACTGAAGAGAGCTATTGAGATTGTTTATGCAGCAACATTACCAAAAGCATCTAAGCCCTTCATATATATCTCAATTGTTTTACCACCAGAGAATATGGATGTCAATGTACATCCGACAAAGAGGGAGGTAAAAACCTAGTTATGAATATGCATGTTAGTGATTCTTTATGATTATTACTGCTAAAGTCATTGACTCAAGGTTCTGTGTTACTACTGGCAAAAAAAATTAGTTCTGAAGGTAGAAAATTGGTGGGTTAAAGTGTCTTAGATTATGTGTAGTCTTTTGGCTATTTGGGTGTGGTAAATATTGGCAATGAAATTATAATTTGGG
>Ga0123342_1004268_pt1 | contig 21980 bp, 27 predicted proteins | sample Turbeawhitnodule_FD_89960 | JGI IMG/M metagenome (GOLD analysis project Ga0123342, IMG submission 89960) | Root nodule microbial communities of legume samples collected from Mexico - Turtle bean Mexico white nodule | ecosystem: Host-associated > Plants > Roots > Nodule | place: Mexico: Nepantla...
CAACCGGTTGAATTGCTTTGAGAGCAAAGTCAACCAAAGTAAACTGAATTCTGTTAAGGATTTTCAAAAAACAATCGGTTGAATTTTTGAAACAACTAGTTGAATTGGTTTGACATCAAAGTCAAACTTTTCAAATCCTTTTACAAATCCACTAAGTGTAAAACAACCGGTTGAAATAATAAAACAACTGGTTGATTTTACTCTTCTCTTTGAAAACACATATTTTTCAAAAGGATTCAAAACAAAACAACCTTGGATCAATTCTATGAGTGGATTACAAATTCAAACTACCCAAAACCCACACACACAAGCAACAACTTTAGATTTTGTTCAACAACCTGAAATGTCCATATGCACAATAGTAAACACAACTTTAGATTTTGAAGTACTTAAAGAAAAAGGGAATTTCTTTTGTTTGGCCCGGTTTACAAATATCACACAAATGCAGTTTTCCAACAGTATTATATGGACATTGAGTTCTCAACACATGTAATCTTTCATCAGAAAGATGTCTCAATCTATAATGCCACAAATTAAAGTCCTTAACAGTGTAGTTCACAGAGGAAACAATATTATGTGTGGCAGCAGTACAAAAAATTGCATAATTAAAAATGTACAAGTCACCTTTGGCACTAACTAAACCAATCTTCTCTTTAGCTAGATTATCCTGTATTTCACATTGGGTAGAGGAGAAAATCATATTACAGTTTAGATGTAATGAAAGTTTGGAAGTAGATATTAAATTAAATGAAAAATGAGGAACATATAGGAAATCTTTGAGATGAAATTTATTATTAAAAATGATAGTTCCAGAATATTCAGCATACACATGATTACCATTAGGGAGACTAATGAGAATAAGTTTAATATTTTTATATGTAGTGAAAGCAGATAAAACAATGCATACATGATCAGTTGCTCCGGAGTCAAGAATCCAAAAATTCAAAATTTAATGTGAAGAATTAAAGAAGATATTACCAGTTGAAGATTGATCAATGGCTTTGTGAGCTGAATCTGCAGAGAAAGACCACACTTGATTTATTTGGGAAATATTGGAAGCAATACCATTAGTGTTGTTTTGTTTAAACATATTGAATAAAATATGATATTGTTGTGCTGTAAAATGGTCATCCTTGTTTACCTGCTCTTTTGAACAAGACTCAAAAAGAATTTCATCAGAAGTAATTACATTATTGGCTTGGATATTTTGACCATTGCTATAGAACTTATAATCAGGTGGATAATCGTGTTTCTTGTAGCAAGTGTCAATGGTATTTTTGTTTTTGTTACAATATGTGCACAATTTTCTATTGCCATTATTTTTGAAAGATCTACTCTCTTGATTCGGAAAACCAATTTTCTTAAAACAAGCACTTTCAGAGTGACCATGTTTACCACAGAAGGTACAAACAAAAGAACTCACATGACTAGAGTTAACACTATTGACATTCGTGACAGAATAATTGTTGGCTAATTGTATTTCTTACTGAACCACAAGGGATAAAATTTTCGACATAGAAGGCATAGGATCCATAAGCAAAATATGATATCTAATATTGTTATACTGATCATTCAAACCTCTAAGGAATTGCATACCTTGATCCTCACATTTTCTTTGGCATATAACAGGAACAACATAACAAGTATCTTGGTGAATACAAAAAGGATAAGGCCTAAAATTGTCTAATTCATTCCAAATGATCCTAAGTTTGGTAAAATAATTTATCATAGATATATCACCTTGTTTTAAAGAAACAACCCCATATTGTAAATTAAAAACCCTAGACAAGTTATCCTAAGAATACCTAGTCTTTAAATCGTTCCAAATATCCAGAGCCATTTCCATCCAAACAATACTTTGTCTAATGGGGATAGAGATAGAGTGAACTGACCATGATACTACTATGTTATTACATTTGTACCAGACAGGGTAGGTAGAGTGATCTTTGGCTGGATAAGGATGTGTTCGAAGAACAAATTCAATTTTGTTCTTCATGCTCAACGCTGTTAGAATCGATTGACTCCATGAATGATAATTTGATGGTTCAAGAAGTGACGACACCAATGGAGTGGTAGGATTTTCACCATGATGTACGTAGAGATAGCTTGCCAATTGATTCGATTGATTTGTTTGAGTGGAAGTGGAAGAGGACGTGTTTTGTTCGTCTGCCATAACTGTGAAAAGAAAACAACAGTGAGGATTCACCAGAACAAGAACAAACAGAAAGACTAAAAAGAGACAGAAAAGTTAATCAATTGAAAATTAAAAAGAGGAAAAAAGATCAAAGAATGGACTCAGAATATGATCAGTGGGATGGTCGGCTAGGTCGATTACGATGAACGAGAGCTGATCACATAATTCACTAGAGTCCATGATTAGATTTCAAAGAACATTATAAAAAATTAGCGTAACAATCATAAATTCAAAATAAAATAAAATAAAAAAACAAAAGAGAAAGATTAACAAGAATATCAGAGTTGCACAACAGAGCCCTTCAAATGAAGAGCTCTGATACCATAATACAATTGTTGTGATGGATGATGAAGAACTGTGTGAGAGGAATGAGGAAGGAACCCTTGCAATCGCAAAAACAAGAGCGCAACGCTGTGGAACTGTATCTATAAATAGATAAGGAAAAAAGGGGAAGAACTGAAGAACCCTAATAGAAGAGGGAGAATGAAGAATGATTAAGGAAAGAAAAAGAAGGCTATAGAAAGAGAACCCTAATAGAACTCTATGTCGTAGGCTAGGTTCAGCCCGACGAGTAAGGCCTCGTACTCGGCCTGGTTATTGGTCGCCCGAAATCCGAATTGGAGAGCTTGCTTCAGGAAGAGGTCGCCCGGCCCCTCCAGGACGACTCCTGCTCCACAAGCTGTTTTATTTGAGGAGCCGTCCACATAGAGCGTCCACCCACCCGAGAGGGTGGGCAGTGGTGTCAACTCGGCTGAGAAGTCGGCCAGGCACTGGGATTTGATGGTGCCCCTCGGTTCGTAGCGTATGTCGAACTCGGAGAGTTCGACTGACCAACCTATTATTCTCTCTGCAAGGTCCGGCTTAGATAAAATTTTAAAAATAGGGTAGTCGGTTCTTACAATTATAGTGTGATTTTGGAAGTAGGGGTGCATCCGTCTTGCTGTGAGGACTAGGGCGAGAGCCACCTTCTCTATCATCTGGTACTTGGTCTCGGCCGAGTGGAGGGTTCGGCTGACGAAGTACACCAGTCGCTTCTCGCCCTCGATCTCCTGTACTAGGGCAGCACTGACTACTTCTTCCGAGACTGCTAGGATTGGGTGGTCGGGTCTCGGCTTCTAGATGACGGTCGGGGATGTCAGGAATTCCTTAAATTGCTTAAAGATTTCCTCGCATTGGTCATCCCAAGCGAATTATTGGCCCTTTCGTAGCAGCTGGACCATCGGCCTCATCCTCTCGGCCAGGTGGGGGACGAACCTGGAGAGGGTGGTCAGCCGCCGTAGGAGTTGTTGTACCTCCTTGACGCTATTCATACTTCTCATGTTGAGTATGGCCTGACATTTGTCGGGTTTGGCCTCTATCCTCCGGTGGGTGAGCATGAAGCCTAGGAATTACCCCCCCCCCCCCCCACAACCCCGAAAGTACACTTCTCGGGGTTGAACTTCATGTTGACTCCTCTAAGGGCTTTGAAGACCTCGTCCAGGTCCTTCAGATGTTGCTCGAACGAGTCGAACTTCACGACTATGTCGTCCACGTATACCTCTACCGCCCGACCAATTAGGCCTTTGAAGATTTTGTCCATGAGGCGCTGGTAGGTCGCCCCTGCGTTCTTGAGGTCGAACGGCATGACCTCGTAAGAGTAGTTGGCGCCGGCCGTCATGAAGGTCGTTTTCTCCTTGTCCTTGGGGTGCATGCTTATCTGGTTATAGCTAGAGTAAGCGTCCAGGAAGCTCATAATTTTGTGGCCGGCCGCCCCATCCACCAGTCGGTCAATGTTTGGTAGAGGGTAGGTGTCCTTCGTACACACGCTGTTGATGTTTCTGTAGTTGACGCACATCCTCCAATTACCATTCGATTTGGTGACCATGATGACGTTGGCCAGCCAAGTCGTGTATCGAGCCACCCTTATAAACCCGGCTGACAGGAGCTTGTCGGCCTCTTCCTTTGCTGCGAGTCGCTCTTTGTCGCCCAAGTCCCTCTTCTTTTGGGAGATCGGGCGGGCCTCCTTGAATATTGACAATCGATGGGTGATGACATCCGGGCTCACCCCCGGCATGTCGGTCGGCGTCCATGCGAACATGTCGATATTCTTTTTCAGCGCGAGATGCATGATCTCGGCCTCGGCCGCTGCCAAGGTCGTTCCTACAGTCATGCTGTGTTCTTCGTCAAGGAGGGGGACTCTCCTCAGCTCTTCTCTCGCCTCCAGCCTATCCTCGGTCGCCCGGGGATCGAGGTCTACCAACGCCACGATTGGCTCGATCTTCCTCGGTCGGTCCTTCCTGGGGGAGTAGTCCTTTCGAGAGCACTTTCTAGGCCGACTGCATGCACAGGTAAAGGGCCCTGGACGTAGGGCTGTCAGCATGTGGTGCATGGCAACGTCTTGGCTCAGATTCCAGATGCTCATTGCCATCTTACTGAACCTATCGACAAAGGTTCTCAACGACTCTCCCTTCTCCTGGCGGATGCCTACCAGGGCGATGGAGGTTAGGTGGTGCGGCCGGCTGGTCACAAACTGTGTCTCAAACTTTGCTACGAGTGTGGCAAAGCTGTCGATGGAGTTGGGTGAGAGTTTAGTGAACCAACTAAGGGCTGCTCCCTTCAAGGATGTGGGAAACACTCGACATAACACAACATCATCCGAGGTGTAGAGACTCATATGGGTGGTGTAGGCGTCCATATGCTCGTCCGGGTTGGTCGACCCGTCATATCGGTCTCGGTTGAAACCCTTCCACTTCTCGGGCAGTGGGACTTCGATGATAGTGTTGGTAAAGGGATGTCGGCGGGTCGAGTCGGCCGTCATGGTCGTCCGGGCGGACCTTATCAGGCACGACTCGTCGTCCATTTCGGTTTCTCGGGGAGGGGGTCGGCCTCTCGTCCCCTCGGTCACGTCTGGGTTAGGGGGAGAGGTGTAGGACTTGCCGACAACGTTCGTCGGTATGACAGAGGGTCCTCCCTCCCCCAGCTTCTTTTTCATCTCTTTGTTTTCCCTATGGAGAACTTGCAGCTCCTGCTCGTTTTTCCAAGCAGTCTCCTCGGTCTTTCTCCTCATCTCGGCCATCTCTCTCTGGAGAGACAGCAGTAGCATCGTCTGGTCGGCTTCGGTCATTCTCTCCATGCTTCTAGTTGAGACCATCTACTTTTTTCTTTCAGCTAGTTTCCCTCGGCCCCACGGTGGGCGCCAATTGTTCCTACTAGGGAGATGGGACCTAGAGAACTATTGAAGTCTTCTTCTCCTTCCTTTGGTCGGTCAGGTTACTGGGTGATGAGCTGGGATTCGTCTCGTCCTCCTGCTTCTCCTTCGGCACTCGGTCTCGGGTGAACACCGGATGTTAGGGGTACCTGCGAAGGCACTCCGACGCTCAAGTCAATAAAGCGGGTGGTCAGCTCTCAGGTAGGTGAACAGTAATAAAATGACATACCTTACTCCTTGGGATGCATGCTATTTATATTATTCTAGTGGGCCTACCTTGTTGGGCCCGTTTATCGGAATGGACCCTGCTTAGGGTTGCATTACCTAAAGTTACATGTAAAAGCGACTCCCAGGTGATGGTCGGCCAGGTCAATGGAGAGTTTGAAGTAAAGGAGCCTTTGCTGCAACGGTACTACCACGCGGCCAAAAACAGCATCGCCCGTTTCAGCAAAGCACCCTTGGAACATATACCGAGGGAGGACAATAAAAGGGCCGACATCTTGTCCAAGCTGTCGGTCACCAAGAAGAAGAGCCACCAGAGATCAGTCATACAAATATGGCTGAGACACCCCAGTGTGACTGAGGCCGAGGCCGAGTGTCTGGCTATAGACGAGGCCGAGGCCGAAGCCGACAACTGGATGACACCCGTCATCTAGTACCTAACGGACGGCACGTGCAAGGCCGACCAAGAAAAGGCGATGAAGCAACAATGCGCCCGGTACACCATGATCAAAGAAGACTTGTACCGAAGAGGTTACTCGACCCCCCTGCTATAATGCATCACCAACAAACGGGTCGAGTACATTCTGGCCGAGACCCACGAGAGGATCTGCGAAAATCACGCTAGGGTGAGGACAATGGCCGCCAAGGTCCTGAGGGCCGGCTACTATTGGCCGACCATACAGGGCGACTGTGCCAAATACGTGAAAAAATGCGCCAAGTGCCAGGAGTTCAGCCCTTTCCACCACACAAGGTCGGAAGAGCTGCACAGCATCATCTCCCCATGGTCGTTCGCCATCTGGGGAATAGACATTATCGGTCCCTTCTCCCCGGGGAAAGGGCAGACCAAATTCCTCCTGGTGGGAGTCGACTACTTCACCAAGTGGATCGAGGCCAAACCCCTTGCATCCTTCTCGGCAAAAAATGTGCAAAACTTCATATGGAGGAGCATTGTTTTCTGATTCGGCTTCCACACACAATAATAACTGACAATGGCCAACAGTTCATTGACCCAGGCCTATACTCCTTTTATGACGACCTGGGCATCAAGTCTGTTACGGACTCGGTAGAACACCCGCAAACCAATGGGCAGGCCGAGGCCTTCAATAAGGTCATACTCAACGAGCTGAAAAAGCGTCTGGGTAAGGCAAAAGGCCGATGGACCGAGAAGCTAATCGAGGTACTTTGGGCGTACAGGTGCACCCCCCAGACCACCACGCAGGAGACACCCTACAGCCTGACATACGGAACCGAGGCCATGATCCCGGTTGAGGTGGACGAGCCCACCATACGACGGAAGATGTTAAACCTCACCCTAAACGAGGAAAGCCTAGCGGTCAACCTCGATTTGGTAAGTGTGTTTCGTGACAAAAACAGGATTCGGGAGGCGGCCTGCAAAATCCGGGCATCCAGACGGTACAACACAAAGGTCCGACCGAGGAGTTTCCAAAAGGGCGATCTCGTCTGGAGAATGCGCAGCGATGCGAGAAAAAATGAAGGGAAATTCTCATCCAACTGGGAGGGGCCTTTTCGAGTCCGACAAGTCGCAAAGGGGGGAGCTTATCACTTAGAATGGCTTTCGGGAAAAATTGTACCGAGGACGTGGAATGCCACGCACCTCAAGTTCTACTACAACTAAAATTAATAAAGTCGCGCACTTTTTCCTCACCCAACCAGGGAGGTTTTAACGAGGCGTTTTCATCAAAGTACTAGCACTGTTCTTCTGCAACCTCCCAGCTCCGTCTGGATGAAGCCTTAACCGGCATACCCTGTCAAGACCAACCCATCAGGTTTGGTCTGGACGAAGCCCTAACTGGCATACCCTGTCAACACCTTTCTCGGCTCGGTCTGGATAAATCCTTAACCGGCATACCCTGCCGAGACCGACCCATCAGGTTTGGTCTTGACGAAGCCCTAACCGGCATACCCTGCCAAAACCTCTCTCGGCTCGATCTGGATGAAGCCTTAACCGGCATACCCTACTGAGACCGACTCATCAGGTTTGGTCTGGACGAAGCCCTAACCGGTATACCCTGCCAACACCTCTCTCGGCTCGGTTTGGATGAAGCCTTAATCGGCATACCCTGCCGAGACCGACCCATCAGGATTGGTCTGGACGAAGCCTTAACCGACATACCCTGCCAACACCTCCCTCGGCTCAGTCTAGATGAAGCCTTAACTGGCATACCCTGCCGAGACCGACCTATCAAGTTTGGTCTGGACAAAGCCTCAACCGGCATACCCTGCCAACACCTCTCTCGGTACACACCAAATGGTCGATCGCTCAATTCAACTTGCTCGATTAAACTATCGCAGTTAATGACCGACTGCCCAATTCAATTTGCTCGATTTAACATTCGCAATAAATGGTCGACCGCCCACTTTTACTTGTTCGATTAAAGTCACAATTAATGGCCGACCACCCATTTTTACTTGTTCGATTAAACATCACAATTAAGTGACCGACTGCCCACTTTTACTTGTTCGATTAAAGTCACAATTAATGGCCGACCGCCCATTTTTACTTGTTCGACTAACACCACAGTTGATGGCCGATCGCCCAAACAAGATAACAACCGACACGTTTAACTTGTGCGAGTTAATAAAAAGAAGCAAGGCGATATATTAAGATTGCAAAAGGGGGAAGCCACACCCCGGCCTCGGAGGAAACAAAATAGAAAGGCAAGAAAAGGCCACAGCCCGACCAAGAGCAAACCTAGTCTTGAACTTCGATGCATTCACCCTGCTCAGCCTCGGTCGGCCTGGCCTCTTGTGCCGCCAAAGCACCCATCTCGGAGCTTGGAACCAATCGACCCTGGTAAACCTCGTAATCCATGTTAAATTCACCAGTGGCTAGCGACCCCCCACAAAAAACATGGGCTTGGCGCACGACTCGGTCGAAGCATTGCTTAAGCAACTCCTCCGACTCCTCGTAATTTTGGTCGAGCTCAACCTCAACCTGCTCCTTCGCAATCTAGAGGGCGGCCGAGGACAAAAGCTTTTCCTCGGTCGTCTTCTTCACCTCGGCAACCTCAATTGCCACCCTCAAGGTCTCAGCCTTAGTCGTCGCCAAAAGCCGCCTCACCTCGGCAGCATCCTTCTCGGCGAGCTCCTTTTTCAGCGGCCTCTCGGACAGCGTTGGCTGATAGGTCATCATTGGCAGCAAAGGACCGCCTCAAATTCTCACGAGCCTCAGCCACCTCCTGCTCCAACCGAGAAATGTCCTCGGCATTTCGGCCACGACCTTCAATCCCATGCTCGACGAGGACGATTGACCGGCACATGAGCTCCTAGCCGCTCCTCAGCAGGTCCATGGGGGAGACGGCCCGGATCGACTCCCAAGTCTCCTCGGGGAGAGCCACGTGAACTCTACGCGTGAACTTATGACTCCACCCTAGAAGATCTAGAGCCGAGGACGATGGCCGATGGCCGCCAGCAGAAGGCTCGAACTCCTTCTCCACGCGCCGGGGGGAAAGAGAGCTTGCCTCCTCGATCATCTCACGACGAGGAGGCGGCATCGGCAGAGAGTCGGGGGAACGAGTGGTGGTGGCAATATTACCACCATCCCTCGACCTTTTCTTGGATTTGCGGGAAGGACCGACTGAGTCCTTTTCAGCACCAGGGTCGGGCGGGGCGGTCGCAGGAAGAACGTCAATGCTTCGACGTCCCTTTCGGTCAGCCGCCCTCTTCCGATACTCGTCGAGGATGCTAACGCCGACCGACTTCTCTTGAACCATGGTAGCTGCAAATCAAAAAACACAAGTTAGGAGACGAAAATAAAAATACCGACCGACACAACAAAGGACGAACCCATACCCCTAATGGTCGCCCAACGCGCCGTCTCGGTATATGCACCAATCAACGATCGACAAGGAAGTTTCCTCGGGAGTGCGTCGAAGAAGGAGAGAATTTCCACCTCCTCCTCACTCTCCATCGGCCTTGGCCACAACTTAAAATCTGTGGGTTTGGTGGTCCAATACAAAGGGAACCGGCTCGGTCAAAGAAAAAGGCCGTCGCCTCGGGCCGAATGACGATCTTGACGAACCTCTCCTTGAACCTCTTGTACGAGACTGCAAAAGGGTCGAACAAGACGTGCCCTGGCCGACCGGCGAAGGAGAGCCAAGAAGCAAAGCGGTCGGGGTGAGAGCCATAGTAACAAAGGAAAGAAGAAGGGGTGGGGCGAAGCCGCATAACATCACACAACAGGAGAAACGCCTGAAGGGACGCCCACATATTTGGATGAACTTGGGTGGGAGCCACATTGAGCGCCCGAAGGACACCCATTGTGAACTTATCAAAGGGAAGGGACACATGTAGGTCCGAGAAGAAGCAGGTATACATGTAAAAGAAGGGGCGGCGACACTAGCCCACCCCATACATACGCTCTCAGTTGATCCGCACGGCAAGATACTAAAGTAGTCGGGATCCCTAGAATCCCCGGAGTACTCGCCCGCCTTCAACACCGGGTACTTGGCCAAAAACTTGGTCACAGATACCTCGGTGTCATAGGTGGACGAGATCTCAACCACCTTAGGATCCACCCAGCTAAGATCCATTAGCAGAATGGCCGTCGGGGGAGAGTCCGACCGGTCAACAGCATTAACCGGGGGAAAGTCCGACCGGTCAACAGCATTAACCGGGTCATCCCCCTAACCACCTCTACCATGGGTGGCTCCTCGACCACCCCGACCGACAAAGAATCAGCGGTAGATGAAGAAGAAGAGGTTGACGAAGAAGAGGAAGAAGAGGAAGAAGAGGAAGAGGACCCAAGGGTAGGAGAGGGATGACCGAGATAGGGGGAAGAATGGCCGGACGAAGAAGACGTGGGCCGGGACATGGTCGACATCACTAACCTTGTGAAGATTGAACGAGGCCGAACCTAGTAAAAGAGGGCGAGAAGTCACTCAGATCTCAGAGTTAGGGGCGGGAGAACACTCGGTTATCAGACAAACTCACAAATGAAAACACAACGTCACGACACTATGGAAACCCCTATTTATAAGGCCCATGGGCCTCGGATTTCGAAGCGCCAGATAAATCCTAACCGTTAAGATCTCTTGGATCCAACGGCCTACAACGCTTCCCGCCCAAAAGACCCCTCATTAATGCCAATCACGTCACGTCGCCTAGGGTCACGTCACGCCGCCTAGCTCACGTCATACCTCGAGGAATGGGACAACCGCACGGCCAGGGAGACCGACCAACACCCACCGTTAAAGACTCATCGGGCATACCTGTCCTTGATCCGGGGTGAAAAGTGTATCGGTATGGGCGAGGCCGACCCCTGATCTCCCTGCCCAAGACCCACCTGGTTGCCCGAGACCTGGTCTACCTGGCCGAGACCTGAGAGACTCGGCTGAGACGACGAGGCCGACGGTCTACCTAGCCGAGACATTAGATGACTTGGCCGAGACGACCGAGACCAGATGATCTGGCCGATGGCCGACCCATGTTGCCAATAATGCTCAAACCAAGGTCAGTGAAGCTAATCCGTCATTAAGAATTACGTAATGCAACCCTAAGCAGGGTCCACTCCGATAAACGGGCCCAACAAGGTAGGCCCACTAGAATAATATAAATAGCACGCATCCCAAGGAGTAAGGCATGTCATTTTATTATTGTTCACCTACCTAAGAGCTGACCACCCGCTTTACTGACTTGAGCGTCAGAGTGCCTTCGCAGGTACCCCCACCATCCGGTGTTCACTCGAGATTGAGTGCCGAAGGAGAAGTAGGAGGACGAGAGGAATCCCTGCTCATCACCCAGTAACCTGACCGACCGAAGTAAGGAGAAGAAGACTTCAATAATTCTCTAGGTCCCATCTCCCTAGTAGGAATAAATTTCTTGGTCGCCCTCTTTTTTTCAGAATTTTTGGTTTGTGTGTTATTATTATGTGATACTTTTAAAAATGACACTTTTCGAAAATTATAAAAGCATAATACAAAACAGTTTATTAGATAGATCAATTTTATTTTGTACTTTTTATTTTAATTAATTCCCCTTAAAGCACGTATACTGCATGTAAATTAGATATTACTTACATGATGGGTTGGGATCCCAATTTTCTAATTCTTTCTCCCGACAATACGTTTAAGCCAACACTTTTCAAGACCAATGCTTTTGTTTTTTTGTCTTTCATAAAGTACTAGTCCCAAACCCCTTTATACGCAAGGCTCCTATATTTTTTTTTATTCTTTATCTAAATTAGTTTATTACATTAATTAAATATTTCACTAATATGTATTACAATATTAGTACTCTTTTTAGTAATCATATTAAATGAGAGTAATAAGGTAAATTTCTTAGTAAAAAGAAGTGCAAAGAAAAAAAAACTCATGGATAAGTCAAAACATAGTAAATTGGTTAATATGGTATTTTCCCTAGTATCTTCTTTTCTTATATTTATCTTTATAAATAATTTTTGTATATTAACTATTGCGTTCTATTATAATATATTTGGTGTATCTAATATTTTAAATAAGTAATTTTTTAACATAACTGTATAAAATTATTACTTAATACTAAATTATAGCCATGAATTTAGCATTTATATTATAGATTGTTGACATTTTGATACTATAATTCGAAATGATTTTTTGAAATATTTTGATATAATTATAGTAGTGTAATAACCTATGTGGAGTGGAAAGGAAAATGATAATTCTGGATTGCAAATTCAACTATACAGTTACAAGCCATTACTACAAGCTCAGTATTTCACTATGGATGGGCTAGTTTTTATTTTATATTTTTGCGCTAGCATAGTATTGTACACCCCAAAGGGGTTAAAAGATGAAAGGGATCGTCGTCTTTACCTCAATAGAATAGACTACGTACTGATAGACAACAGTTTTGAAATTGCTGTCTAATTATTAAAAAAATTGTTGTCTTTGGCCTTTTCTGCACTAGTGTCTTTACTTTGATTTAAGTAAGGAAAATAAAATAGAAGAAATATTCTTTCTTATATCCCTTGTCTTCCTTTTTTCTCTTTTATTCATATTTATTTATTTATTTTATAATATGATATTAGAGCTCTGGTTGCTATATTTATCCCTGGGTAAAGTTGTTGATCCCTTACAAAAATTTGTTTTCCTTACCATGTTAGTTCATCTGATAATTTATTTATATTGATTCCTCGCATATAGAATTATTAAGGAATCTCCTAAATATTGATTCCTCACATATTTATATAAACTTCTTATCATTAAGATTAGATGTTGATAGCAATTAACATTTCAAATCTATTTCTAGCATTCAAATATGTTAAGCATTATCATTTTTGTTTAGAAACTTATAAGTACTTTTTAGTCAAATCTAAATTTCGAGATCATGGTAAACAGGTATTACAAAGAAAATGACAATACCAATCATCAATCAAGAATAGAATATTATGTTTAAATATCGCCCTCAATACATAAGAGTTTGAACAGGTTAATCCCAATCCCAAAGGCTAGAATTGATCATACATGTTGGTTGTTACAAGCAGAGTGGGCAAGAGAAGAAGATCCAGGATGTTTCTCCTTGACAGTTGTCTCCTCTAGGGTTTCTAACACCTTTTATTCTCACAATTGGGTTCTAATTCACTCAATGGTGTTTTCCTCGTAATTATTGATTGTTAGGGTTGTGCCTCAAGCCTCATATTTAACCTAGTCGGGCTTAGGCAAAGTGACTTATCGCCTGGGCATTATTGGGCTTGCTTGAGCGAGTTTGGGCGAGTTTGGGCGAGCTTGGGTGAGTGCTAGTGCATTCCAACTTTCCCTTTTCAGCTTTGTATATTCTCCTTCTGCCCAATCATCTTCATTCTTCCATAAAATCCTGAAATTAACACAAATTTGGGAATAAATCATTCTTATTCAAATTAAAATCACAAAATATGTAAAAAGGTATAAATTCGTAACTTAGGTTATTTTATGGTTATTTTATCAATTAATATCCATAAGTGCCTTATTTTAATATGAAATATTATTGAAATATATGACACTTATCAATAATTCACATTTCTTATCATCAGGAGATGATTTCTTCTTCCAAACAAGATTCTAATAATGATGAGCAAAATCGTGAAGGTTCAAAGACAAAAGTGTAGTCTCAACAAATTGATTTTACTCCTGAGTAGTATCAAACATTGTTAGCTCTTTTACAACAGTCCAACTTTAGTGGTAATATTTCTAATCAAGTCTCGATTATTCCTTCCAACATGACAACACAATCTAGTAATAAATTTCTTTCTTCCTTCAGTTCTTAGATTCTTGATAGTGGTGCTACTAACCACATTTGTTCATCCTTAACTCTTTTCACTTTATATCATCAAATTAATCTTATTTATGTCAAATTACCAAATGGAAATCAAGTTTTTACCAATTATTCTAGAACTGTTTTTCTCAATAAAAATCATGTACTAGACAATGTTCTCTATATTTCTTGTTTCACTTTTAATCTTCTTTCAGTAGTAAAACTGATTGATAATTTATCTTGTGTTCTTACCTTTGACTCTAATGGTTGTCACATTTAGGACAATAACTCCTTAAAAGTAATTGGTTCCGTTAAGATGCAAGATAGACTTTATATACTCATTATATCATCCTATCAAGAACTTCAAATCAAACTCATCAAATATGCACATATCACCAATACTATTAATGTTAGTGCTAGTGATTTAGAAACCCTTGGGCATTTTCGATTAGGACATGTTTCTAACAAATGTATTGATGTTATCATGACTAAATTTCCTTTTGTTAAATATAAAAAATCTATTGTTTGTGATGTTTGTCATTTTGCAAAACAAAAAAAACTTTCATTTACTATTAGTACATCTAATTCTAAAAAATGTTTTGAATTTATTCATGTAGATGTATGGGGACCATACTCAATACCGTCAATTCATGGTCATAATATTTCTTAACCATAGTTGATGATTATTCGAGGTACACGTGGATTTTTCTTTGAAAACAAAAATTTGAAGTTGTCAAAGACTTTGAAATTTTTATTGTTTTTTGTTCAAGCACAATTCGAGATAGCAATAAAAATAATAAGAAGTGATAATGATACTAAATTTTTCATGACTAATTCATTTGTTAACAAAGGAATAGTGCATCAAACATCATGTGTCAATACTCCACAACAAAAAATAGCATAGTTGAAAGGAAACATGGTCATATATTAAATGTAGCAAGAATCCTCATGATACATACAATCTGCTTTACCCAAAATTTATTGGTCATATTTTGTGATACATGTTGCGTATATTATAAACATGCTTCTAAAACTTGTTTTAAATTATTCTTCTCCTCATGAAATGTTTTACAAAACTGCAACCAATTTTAATGGATTAAAGGTGTTTGGATCTTTATATTTTGCTAGTAATTTGTCAACAAACAGGAGAAAATTTGATCCAAGGGCATCAAAATGTGTTTTTATTGGTTTTAAAAGGGGCACAAAGGGATATGTTTTGTTGAATATTCAATCTAGAGAATTTTTTGTGTCTAGGGATGTTATCTTCTATGAACATGTTTTTCCATATCAAAGGGTTCAAGATACTAGCAATGAAACAAACTGTCTTTACTTTCATGATCATTTTTTTTTACTGAAGATCAACCTGTTTTGAGTCAGCCATCACAAGTCATTCTTGCACCTTGTGATAATGCTGAAAATAATAGTAATAATAACTGTGAATCAGACATTGAGGTTCTAGAAAAATTGTGTGCCCATATAAACCAAAACCTCAATGAAGATCATGACACATAAATTTTTTTGAATCAGATCAGCCTGTCTAAATGTGTATACCAAAATAAAAAGACCACTTGAGTATCTAAAGGATTATCATTGTAATCTTAATATTTCTAATACATCTTCAAGAGTTAAATATCCTTTGAATTCTGTTTTTTCTTATAACAATTTATCACCTTCTTACACATATTTTGTTATGTCTCTTTATTCACATGTTGAGGCAACACTTATTCGGAAGCTATGAAACATGACTATTGGACAAAAGCTATACAATATGAGATATCTGCTTTAGAGTCAAATCAAACATGGAGGTTTCTTTTTTGCCTAAGGAAAAAACAACCACATGTTGCAAATGGATATTCAAAATAAAATATAAGCCTAATGGGACAGTTGAAAGGTATAAAGCAAGGCTAGTAGCAAAGGGATACACACAAACAAAAGGCATTGACTACCTTGATACTTTCTCTCCAGTAGCAAAGATAACCACCATAGGGTTACATCTTTCTCTAGCTTCTATCTATAATTGGGAATTGAAACAATTAAACATAAACAATGCCTTTTTACATGGAGAGTTAAAGAAGATGTATACATGGTTGCTCCTCCCGGATTGACTTCTATTCAACCAGGATAAGTTTGTAAATTAAATAAAAAGGCTTTATATGGCTTAAGCTAGCCAACAAAGAGTGGTTTTCCAAACTGTCATCCTTTTTACTTTTTGTGGGATATACTCAATCTATGAATGATCATTCCTTGTTCATTAATTGTTTTGAAGGATCTCTTATAGAATTACTTTTGTATGTGGATGATATAATATTGGCAGGAAATGATAAAGAGGAGATTGAGCGAATCAAACAAGCATTGAATGAAACATTCAAGATTAAGGATCTTGGAAATTTAAAATATTTTCTTGGTCTTGAAATAGAAAGAAGTAAGAAAGGGATAATGGTGAACTAAAGGAAATATGCACTGGAAGGAATTGTTAATAGATGCATATCTTTTAGCGTGCAAACCTGCATTTACTCCAACTGATAATCATGGAAAATTATCTTCTATTGGAAGTGTTATTTTCACAGATGTTCAAGTCTATGGAAGATTGATTGGAAGACTTATGTATCTCACTAATACTCAACCGACATAATCTTTTCCGTGCAACAACTTTCTCAATTTCTTGCTAAGCCTACAATATCTCACTATAATACAATAGTTACAATTCTTAGATATATTAAAAGAGCTCTGAGTCTTGGTTTATTTTTCTCTTCCAACACTTTTACTCATTTAAAAGTATTTTGTGATAGTGATTGGGGTACCTGTAGTGATTCAAGACAATCAGTGACTGGTTTTAGTGTATATCTTGGGAATTCCCTCATATCCTAGAAATCAAAGAAGCAAGGAACAATATCAAAGTGTTCCTATGAAGCTGAATATAGGGCAATGACCACTGTTACATGTGAAATTCAATGGCTAACTTATCTTCTTCAAGATTTCAAAGTTCCCTTTGAGCAACCATCTCTTTTATACTATGACAATGACTGAACAAGATACATTGCAACAAATCTAGTGTTTTATGAGCATACGAAACACATGGAAATAGATTGTCACATTGTTAGGGAAAAATTGAAGAAGGGTCTCAAACATTTTCTTCCCATTTCTACCCTAGAGCAACTGGATGACATTTATACCAAAGCCTTAAGTCTTCAATCTTTCAAGAGTATTTGCTCCAAGCTCGGTCTCATCAATATTTGCTCCCCAACTGACGAGACTAATATGGATATTAGGCTTTTAGAAGGAAGTTGATATTAAATTTGTCTTTTCTAATTCTTAGTTTTTCTCTTTATACATATATCTAACTTTTATTTTGTCTTTTCTTATTCTAGATTTATTGGCTCTTTATTTACATTATGTTCTTAAGCTAAACCTATAATGAGTACTGCTCATATATATTCTGACTCTTTACTTTGATTTAAGTAAGAAAAATAGAAAAAAATAAATATTATTTCTCATATCCTTTGTTTTTTTTTCTTTTGATCATATCTCTTCTATTTTATTTTGTAATAAGAATGATTCATTGTGCACTATAAATTTGATTTATGGAGAGTCGATACCACCTCTAATTTTCTCTTTCGGTGGCTAAAATTCCACTGAAATTTAATTTTCAAGGAGCGGAATTTTGAGTTTTTTTTTTAGGGTTTAGAGAGAGGGAGAAAAATAGAAAAAAAAATGGGATTTGGACAAAGACCTCGTGGACATGGAGATGAAGTTCCAGATGGTGTCCGTCAGATATTGTATGTACGTTTGGTTAGGGTATGACTTATGCACGCAAATTATGCTTATCGAATGGGTTTCAAAAACTATATAACATTTTGAAAAAGATATGTTAGGATTACTTTTGGTTGATTGATTGATTTTAGCTTTTGGTTGCCATCACTATTTTCTAAGATTGATATAGGAATGATTGAGTGAATCCAGGTACGTGCTTTAAGTTTTGTGGTTTAAAATGACGTACACATCAGTTTATACATATAAATTAGGTTGAACTCAGTGTAACTAAATTTAAATGTTGAAATTAGTCAATTTAATTTTGGTATCATTTTCAGTTTAGACCAATTTTGTTTAAACATTTAAATGATTTCAAACGTGCTTACTTTGTTTTCTTTCCAATGATTTTAAATAATATTAGTTTACATTGTTCTTGTTGCCTAAAACATATTTACACTGAAATCGTCTCCAGGAGGCACAACTTTGTTTACTTGTGAAGTCCTGTTCACATTCCACAATTTATTCAATTGGGTAGTCGTTTTCACAACATTTAAACTGGTCTTTAGATGGAAGACTCCAGCATGTGTGAAGTCATTGTTCTGTGTCATGACTTCAATTGATATGCATTTGTCATTAGTTCAGTCCACATTCACGCGTAACGAGCCACTAATTCCATTTGATTTCGTTGGTGCATTCCCTGAAACTTTGCAATGATTCGGTGATTCAGATATAGCAAACATGGATTCAAAGCATGGACTCCTTTAAAGTAGACCATGCACTGGTTTAATTGAGGGGCAACCTTAATTGAGACCCATGAATCAAGCAAAGTTTGGTAGAGATTCATATGTATTGGTGTGAGTCCCTGCACGTGTGAAACCAAAACAGTCACACATGGACATGCATTGGTTATTGGCAGTAAGAGGTTGGTGATGCATTCATTAAGATTTTTCAACACAAACTGGTTATATATGAAGGGTTGAGCCTGTATTTTATGTATAATGTCAATCGAAAACCTGTGAGCAAGGCAATCTTCCTTTTCCCTGCCTACCATGGTTTCTTGTGCTCCTTCTCTGCCTAGCTTTGCCTTGGAACTTCAAAGAGAGTTTTATCATCCAGCAGCTGAGTCCTAGAAGTATTCACTTTTATCATTACAATATCGTTTGTGGAGTCCTTATTAATGAAATTGTTCCTCTTATCTATTTTGGCAATAGTTGAATTTTCTCAAGTTGATTGGGTTATATGTAAGTTTAGCTTTCACCAAATATTTTAACCCACACATTAAATCTAAATAAAGTGAACAGGAAGACATAATAAATATTGATCACAATATTATGAAAGGTGAATAACAATATAGAATGACTAACGTAAACTATTTGATTGAATGAATTTTGTTCCATGGAAATAAACATTTGCGTGATAATACAATGTACATGTAATGGTATAATAGACACACTACCCATTTCATAACGCATTTACAACCTACATCATGCGATAATATATGTTCATTTCACAATTTTTTTTTCAAACTAAACTAATAAAATTTTTCCCCATTAGTATGACACACCACAACAGACTGAACAACTTCATTTAGAGGCCCAACACATCTATCACCTTGAATCTTCTTCAAATGCTAAACAACAAACTTTTCATCAACCAACGGAGATCATTACAAAAAAATTCAGTATTGCACTGTATACAAAAGAAAAAAATTATATGTAAAACATAGTTACATACAGATTATATATGAAATTGCTTTTTCTGAAACATCACTTTTTTTTTCTTATTATTTTGAAATTGCTTACTGTTTTGAATGCCACTGTTTGGTGCAGTAAAACGACGGTACTGTTTTGTTGTTTTGGTTTTAATGTGACTCAGGGCAAAGAAGGATCATAAGTTGCATCAAGCACATTTTCAAGAGCTTGAAATTTTCACAAAAATTTTGGTTGGATTCAATAGAATTGAACACTTGAAATCATATGTTTGGAACTTAACATCAACTTCTACTAAAACAAGTTTCTAATTAATGTGTAAACTTCACATTAAGAAGAATCAAAGTAATGACACCTAGAACACTAAGAACATATAACACAATCACAATAGGTAAGAAAAAAATAATTGGATAACAAAGTAAACATTCAAAAGCGAAAAATGCTATGAATATAGAAAGGCTGAAAAAAATTCTGCAACAAATAAAGGTGCTGGAAAATTAAAAGCAAGAAAATAATGACAAGAAAGTAAAGGTACTTTAATTTAAAAACAAGAAAGTAAAGGTACTTGAATTTAAAGACAAGAATTAAATGTGCTAGAATGTAAATTGCTTGAATGTAAAGTGCCAAATCAACTAAAAAAGATAAACACAGCCATAGCTCTTGATACCACATGATGTGAGTTGATTTTAGGACTGTTCATTTGATTAGTGACACTTTAGTTAGATTTAGATTTTAGGACAAATATAGTGAGAAGCCTAAGGAAAATTCCCACTGGATATTAACTTAACAAGTGTTAAGGTTCATTTCCATAAGACCAAAGGAAAAACACAGTTAATGGTGAGAATGAATGACAAGTATGGGTGCGGAATTTAAGCAAACATATGGTGAGCAATACGTGGACCAAATTGATTTAAAGGAAGCAAAAACAAGAACAAGACATATTTTGGAATTGAAAATAGGAATGGAAATGGAATGGAAAAAGATAAGTGAAAGGAAACTTAGGAGATATGGAATTGTGAATAAGCCGCCACTTTGATGGTGAATTGAATCCAAGATAAGTGTAGATGTCGCCACTAGAGAGCTCACAACACTCACAAGATAAGACCAACTTTTAGGAAGAGATTCACTCACTCACAATTCTAACACAATTTGTGTATAGTAACTTTACTCTTCATTCAACATGTCAATACATGAGGTATGCCTCCCTATTTATAGATTTAGGAGCCTTGGAAAAGAAGAAAAAAGGGTAGAATGGGAAAAGGAAAAATTGGATAGTCATAGGGTTTGACTAAGTCAATCCCGTATTCTAGGCTTATCCTTCTAGAAACTAGGTCAAAATACCTTCAAATGGGCTAGGAAAAAACTAGAATGCTACCCACACCCCCTACTATGCTAAAGGTACTTTATTCTAGCTTATTTATACTATTTGGACCCCTCATTTGAGCCCAAATTATTTACAACATTTTCTAAATATTTAAGAAGACTAATAGTAAGAACTTCAAGTGAAATCTGAAATTGTTAGTGAAATCTGGAAGCACAGGAATAAGCATATTTTCAAAAGTGGTTGGTCATTCATAAATGTTCACTTTGGCTCAACTAAAGGCTTGGGCGTGGGTAACTGCTAAGTCTGCCTCTGCTCGTTTTTCTTATCCTGTGTGATGGATCGAACCTCTGGTGTGTATGTATTCAATTACTTGAATCTTTGCAAGGTAGTTTCCATTGACTGAGTTGTTTGTTGTTGTTTTTTCAGTTTTGTAAGAGTTAGGTAGCTTGAAAGGTGCATGGTAGGTTTTGTTGTGTTATGATCTTGTATAAGGATTGGACCACTCCTAAGGTGGTTCATATTTATTCATTTTTTACTTGCTGATAAAAAATAAAAATAAAACTATTTTAGATACCAATAATTTTTTTAGTCTACAAAATAGTATCTAATTTAGTCAATATAGTGACTAATTATTTTTTTGTCTCTAAAATTAATTTCTATTTAGTTACTTTCTTGTAATTTTCAATGTTTCTCGCTTATCATATTTATCTTTAATAAGATCAAATTTCTTGGCCATTTAAACAAATCACAAATTGCGTTAGGAGAGACAAGTCCTTTGTTTGGATGATTGAGGTTGAAAAGGAAAGGGGGAAAAATGATTAGAAAATGAGTCTTTTTTGGATGTAGGTGAATTTGAGTGAAAATTGATATAAAAATTTGTAGTAAATTAAAATTTTAATATAACAAAGATTATTAATATATCCTTAAATTATTTTTTAATAATATATATAAATGATATTTAAATAATGATTAATAATAAACAATTGTTTTATTATTTATTTATTTTTGTTAAATTTGATTCCCTCACTAATAAAAAGTTGAATAAAGTTTGGATGAAAAATAGGCGCATTGTGACATTTTTTAAAGTATGGAACATAATTGAATTTTATTAATAATACAACTAAATAATAAATTCATAATAAAATTAAAAAGATAATGAAACTTAAAAAATATAAATTTAGATATCAATTTTATCTGATTGCTAATGAATATAAATACTAAAAATGAATTTGTAAAATTATTAATACCTATATATTTTAAAATTATTTACATTAGTTCCATAATTGTAATCATACTTATTTTTGAAACTAATAAAACTAAAAATATAATTCTATAATATTCAATAAATCTCTAAACTTAATTACA
>Ga0123342_1004269_pt1 | contig 21979 bp, 12 predicted proteins | sample Turbeawhitnodule_FD_89960 | JGI IMG/M metagenome (GOLD analysis project Ga0123342, IMG submission 89960) | Root nodule microbial communities of legume samples collected from Mexico - Turtle bean Mexico white nodule | ecosystem: Host-associated > Plants > Roots > Nodule | place: Mexico: Nepantla...
AAAAAATGTAAAAAGGTATAAATTCATAAATTAGGAATTATTTTATATGTAAATTAGCAATAAATCCTCATAAGTGTCTATATTTTAATATGAAATATTACTGAAATTAGACACTTATCAGTAGCTCAATTCATATTAATTTTAATCCATTCCACATCAGACATCTTCCAAACTTCCAAATAACTTGATTAGTCTGAACATCTTTCTTAGACTTTTTTTTATTTTTTATATCAAAGTACTTCAAAATAGAAAAGCCAACAATTAATATAATTCTTCATTAAATATTTTAGAAGAGTTATCTTAAAAAGAGATGTAACCTTTTAATACTTCTTAAAGAGGATTTCATATAAAATGCTCCTTTGAAATCAATTCAAACATTCTCAAATCATTCAAACAAAAAATATGATACCATTCAGACGAATCTTTCACAAGAAAGCTACCATAAACTTTAATGAAACAAAAAAAAAAAACATGAGAAGAGAAACGTGCATGATAAAAAAATTGTCTCAACCAAAACCAAATTTGAAAAGCTATATTATACTCAAAGAAGAACACAAACTCCTTCACACCTTCCATAAAATCAAAGTTTTAGGAGAATAAAAGAAACCCAAATCCGAACACAGATTATAGGAAATAAACAAATAGCTTGCAATCTTTTTCAGTCAACACTCAGAATCCTCCAAAAAGATACTCTTAATTACAATTCATAATAAATTAAATAAATACTATTTTGATGAACTATAATAGTATTGCTGTAGCAACATATTTTTATCTCGTAATACTATTATATTATGAGCTGCGTGTTTCATTTTCTGAGAAAAAAAAAACATATTTGTTTAATACTATCTGTTAATTAAGACCAAGAGTTTTTTTTAAAAAAAATAATTAGTTATTAAACAACCAAATTTATATGATCATGTCTGTTAGAACGTGTAACATGATGAATATCATTAAATAAATTTTTTTGAGGGGTCGATGTCTCTGGTCCTCTTTCTTAATTCTTTGTTTCATTACATAGTTTCAAAGCAACAATAATATTTTGTTGATTTTAAATCATAGAACACTTTTAAATGTTTTTCTTCTTCTTCAAATTAATATAATCTGTACCAGAAGTACTCACACAATTACTAAGGTTCATTCACAATGCACTAAAGAAGCCATAATCATAAAGGGAAAAAAAAAATAGTACAAAACAAGAAACCACATCAATAATACTTTCACATAGATACCTTCTATACTTTATTGCTGAATATCTCTTGAAGTGGTACCACAACCAAAATGGGATCATAATAATTCCTTCATTTTTTATTTATAAGATCTAAAATGATATATATTTGTTTCTTTCTATATCACTTAATTTCTTGAATTAATTATTTTTAGATTAATTAAAAGAAAGAGCATTTGAGAATAATTCAAAAGAGAGATAAATATTAATGATTATACCATTTTTTTTATCATAGAAGAATAAATAAATTATTTGAAACATTTAAAGGATGGTTTCAACCTTATACACACAAAATACAATCTCTAAAAAAATATCAAGCACTTGCCTCCTATTAGGATAACATGCCTACCAAAAAGTAATGTCATACTCAAAATAACAGCATACACTATTAGAAAATTATTGAATATAAAACAATTTTAGAGACTAAAATAATTAGTTGTTATATTGACTAAATTAGATACTATTTTAGAGACTAAAAAAATTATTGGTTTCTAAATTAGTTTCTATTATTGATAAATAGTTTCTAAATTAGTTTCTATTATTAATAAATAGTTTCTAAATTGATATCTAATCAACTACCAATGTTTTAACTATTCTAAATTTGGTAGCAAATTTAGAATCTAAATAATTTGTAGTTAAAATCTTGGTAGTTAATTAGATACCAATTTAGAAACTATTTATCGATAATAGAAACTAATTTAGAAACCAATAATTTTTGTAGTCTCTAAAATAGTATCTAATTTAACCAATATAACTAATTATTTTTTATCTCTAAAATTAGTTTCTATTTAATAATTTTCTTGTAATGATAGAACATAAAAAGATCTCTTTAATTTGATAAATTATCTTTCTTTCATCATAACCAAATTACATCTCTTATCCAACTAAAACAGAAAACCAAATTAAGATTCGTCCAACGAATGAAATCCTAAATCCTAAACCTTAACTCCTAAACTACAAACCTTAAATCTAAACCAAATTAAGATTCTTGTTAACAAATGAACATATAATTTCAAAAATATATCATAAGTTTGAAACACATTTATTATTATTGACTAAAATTAAGATCTCAAAATCTTGATATAAGTGGATAGAGTTGGCCTTATAGATAGAAAGGAACTTGAAAATATCACCTCCAATTGATGTGGAATAGTTTCCTTAATTAATTTTCATTAACCATGATTATAATCTTGGATGATACATTAATTCCAGGGCACAAAAAAGATTATCATAAGGTAGTGATTTCATGTCTTAAGACACTTTGGGGAAGTGTCCATTGTGTGTTGGTACCTAAATGTGCTTTGTCTAGTCACAATCACATTGATAATTGAACTATAAATTTATATCATAAATCAGATATATCTTTTGAGCAGCACAACAACTTAATGATTTTTCACTGATGTATCATTTATCTGTCTATCACTTTTCACATCTCAAAGTTGTCACTTCCAACACATCAACACAAGTAGTGTAGGGGACACAAGTGATTGCAAAAATATAGGATAGAGAAATCACTTGTAATAATTGTCTTTCTTTTCTAGTCAAATTATCACTACCATTTTGTAAATGGTACTTTTTTTTTAATTAAATAAGTGAAGAACCATGTTTATTAATTATTAGGTTGTAAATAGATCTGAAACTGTTGTAGATTTTTCTTTTATATTAAATAAAAAATAATTTTAGATATTAAATTAATTAATTATTATTTAATTAAATTAAAAATTATTTTATAAATTAAAATAATTATTGATATTTAAAATAGTTTCTATTATTAATAAAAATTTATGAAAATAATTTTTAAACCGTTATCTAACCATTAATTATTAAGATTTAAATTACTTAAATACTAATTTAAAAATTATTTTATAAATTTTTATTATTATTAGAAACGTAAAATAAAATATCTGATCTCAACCAACTATAGAAGAAAAAATTGGAAATATAACTAAGAAATTTCATAATATAAGAATATAAGAATGTTTGGAAACATAACACACAAAAAGTTTGGATTGTATTTAGTGTCGACTTTATTTGTTATTCCATCACAAAACTTTGCTTAAATAACTTTGATTTATTTAAAAAATTTATATTAATTAGAATTTTGGTTTTCTTTTAGCTTCTTATATATGATTTTACTTTTTCCTCCTATATTTTGTTCTCTAAGTTTTAATTTAACAAGTATTTTTTTTATTTTACATTTTAACTAATTAAATTATTTTTTGGTATATTAAGTAAATTCTTTTAAGTTTAATTAAGGTCCATATATATAATTAGTAAATATATCCAATAAACATATTTCGTATGTATTATTATATATCCAAAATTTCAAAACTATTAAACTATGTAATATAATGCATATGAAAATATAAATATCTTTCCATCTTTGCTTAGTTCCCAGTGATACTTTATCAAGTACCATTATAATAGATCTTACACATATATACACCTAGAGTTGATATAATTATGTTAAAATAACATGATATACATATCATATTCATATATCATACTAGAGTTAGTGTGCATAAATAAATCAAAACCAAATCACTTATGAATCTAAAAATACATAATTTTTTTTAACTACATCTCAATAAAATGATTTAATTTGTAAATTTAACGTTTTTAGAACTATTCATATTAAACAAGTTACAATAAAAACTAACAATTGACTCATTAAAAGCACTATCAATAAAATACCAATCTCAATTTCTTATTTCAAGGGTTGCATATGTTATAAAAAATCTTAATATAAAAACTTCATTCAATTTCTTATCATATAAGATGTTAATTCAATTTTTATTAATGTAATATTTTTTTTTAATAAATTTCATACTTAATATTACAACCTTTGAAACCACAATTTCATCTCACGTATCTCTTACTACACCAATAAAAAATTATAACATATCTATATAAAATCACCCCTTAAAGACAACATACCCATAAAAAAGACTATCATATAATAAAAATATTACGTATAATATACAATATAATATATATTATACACATGCACACATCTCCTCCTCATCAATAAGTATATATTACACACATACGTACCCATTCATTTACATTTCATTATAAATAAATTGAAAATGTTGTTAGAATTTAAAACTAATACCTATTATATATACTTAGAAGAAAAAAAATTTCATGATGATAAACTTATTGCAAATAGTTAATAACTTTTCTCCGCATATTAGATATTACACTACAAGAAAATCATGAAATAGAAACCAATTTTAAAGACAAAAAATAATTAGTTGTTATAGTGACTAAATTAAAGATAATTTTAGAGACTAAAAAAAATTTTGATTTCTAAAATAATTATATTATTGTTAAATGGTTTCTAAATTGGTATCTAATTAACAACTAAGGTTTTTGTTACGAAATTTAGAATCTAAATAATTGGTAGTTAAAACCTTAGTAACTAATTAGATACCAATTTAGAAATCATTTAACAATTATAAAAAATAATTTATAAATCAATTTTTTTTTACATTCTAAAATGATATTTAATTTAGTTATTATAGCAACTAATTATATTTTTTATATAAAATTAGTTTTTTTTTTTTTTTAAGTGTTAAATGTTATCCAAATAATGACAAAACATTTACTAGTCCAAGATGGCACTGTGATGAACATGGCTCACATGTATTCAGTTATTATCAACTTCGTCAAATCATACTAAAAGTGGAAAGCAAAATCATAATTTTCCTTTCTATTTTCCTCAACTTCAAGCTCATATTTTATTAGTTATTTATTTATTTAATCGATTGTGACAACTAAGTAATCTTAACTACTTGTTCAATAATCATCCATCACTATCGAGAATTTGGTGTTTACATTAAATTTTGGACTAAATCAAAATTATTTATTATAGAACTTACGAACTTTACATGTGCATCATATATATATATACCTCTATTTTAAAAATCTTCATTGTTCTTGATTTCGAGTAGCTGCAAAATTTATATACATAATGATTTAGTAAAAGAATATTTAAAATTTTACATATATATATATATATATTTATACACATATATATAACTAATATTTTTATAATCAAAAAATGCATTACTAAAATTGATACAAAAATTATATATGAAAAATAAGAAATAGATGGATAAAAAAAATTTTTATAAATATTTCATGAGTTTAATACGATCATTTAAATAAATATTTAAAAAATGGGACTGACTATATATCCACAAAAATCACCCTTACTTGCTATGTACATGTATATACATACTATAATAAGAATTTTATCATTTGAACGTAAAATTAATATATTACGAAGTGAACTTTAAGTCTAACTCAATCCCATAAAATCGGCTCATAGGGTTAAGGTTTGCACCCACTTATTTACAATGAAAGACTTTAATCTCTAGTTGATGTGGGATCTCCAACAATTTATGATGTTATATACATTTTTTTTAGTACATAAATTTTAAAAAGTATATTGCAAAGTTAAATTGAATATTTTTTAGTCTTTATTTTTATAATAATAAAAGAAAGGTTAACCATTTATGGTGTCCATTTACAGTTCGACTAGACACGAGTGATGGTTGATGAAGCTCAAGATATTGATGCTCCAATGCATCTATCCAACATAGATTTCTAATTGGTGGGAGAGAATTTAGGCACATTTTTGGCTTTGCCTACACATATGGTCAAGCCAATCTCAGTACGACCACAAGTATTATATTGTGTTATTTTGTTTACTTATTATTGTTATAATTTCTATAATTGTTGATCTAAAGTTTTGTCTTTATTTAGGATCATGTCCGTCGTGGTAAGCAAGTCATAGGAGCACCTGATAGTGATGATGATGACATGGTAGAAGTTAAGCATGATCTAATATCTCAACTTCTTACCATATTACTTAGGTTAAGGAGGAAATAATTGAGAGTATAGTTTTAAAACAAGTTTGAAGAGGAGAAAGTCGAAGAAAATGTGACTTAAGCTAGATAAATTTGTGGTTGATTTATCTATTATGCAATGATTTTGAATAGAAAAGTCAGGGTAATTAAGGTAGAAAAGCTATAAAACGATTTAAAATGATAAATAATATAGTATTAAAATAATCAATTTAAAACGATTATATTTATAATTGTTTTGTATAAGAGTATTTATCTATGCTATTTTTATGCATTTTCTTGAAGTTCTTTTGAGAGTTGTTTATGTGAAAATGCTTTGGAGAGATTTTTTTTTTTTTTTCCCCTTTTGACACACCCAATTCACTTATATTGAAAAAGCATTTAAAATTGTTATTGTGAAGAAGTTTTCACGCTTATCTAACACACTTCTTTTTGCTATTTTCAACCCCTTTTGTTTTTGAGCAAGTAAAATTTATTTCCAAATCTAGCAAAGTGCGTTCTATAATAAGTTTGTCAAATGCAAAAGAGAGGAAACTTCTTCATATTCAACTCTCTCTATATATGCCCAAACTTCTTCTTTTTTTCACTTTTTCCCTATTTTTTCATTCCTTTTTACTTCTTTTTCTCGCATCCACTTTAAGAAAAAACCAACATTTCTCATCCATAAAACTCATGAAAATTATAAAAATCTGTAACAAAAATAGCTTTTCTGACAAATTTCTCACAACCAAAAGCCAACCAGTAATATATTGTAGAAAGCAATTTTCGACGGGGTTTTGGAATGAAAGTTTTCCATGAATAAACATAATAAATAAATTAATAAATTTTGATTAAAATGATACATATAATAAGGACACTAATTCAAAACAATAATAGTAATTATATATATATATATAAGTAGTACTATATATTTATGCAAATTGAAACTTAGTGTTAAAATTTAGAACATTCAAAATTAGTTATTCTTTTGTGTAAGCTTTTTCTCTATTTATATTTATATATAAGGGGTAGTATTCTCTAATAATTTGGTCTAGATAGTAAAGGTTGAGTACGTACTTGTGTGTAAGTCCTAAAAATGTGTAGCTAATTACCTTAGCTAAGTATAATTAGCTTGCAGGGATTTTGTAACTAAGTATATTTGAAATAATTTTTTTAGTAGTTGCTTTTTCAGGTAGTTATTAGTAGAACATGATTTTAGAATAAATTTTATGATGAAGTTGATTTTGGGATATAAAAGTACGTATTTCTCTTGATTTTTGTAAGTTTGGTTGGAGGTCCTCTTTGTTGGATATTTTTTTTATAATAAAATTAGATCATTCAAAGTACTTCATATATATTTATTTATTTATTTTTATCGATAAAAAAATCCGATAAAATTTTTCTTTCTTCTTTATTGTTTAAATACCTCAAATCTAAATTTATAGAAACTATTTTCAAAAATACTAAGATGTATTAGAAATAATTTAGGTTTAGAAATAAGATCATTTATATTTATATTATGTAAGTTAAATAAACTTCACCTTCAAGTTAATTCTATAAGATAAGTTAAGATTAAACTTAATTTCTAATATTATATTAAAATTTATCTTAATTAAATTTGTTGTTTATTTTTCTATTAGACAAGTTAATTTACAATATATAAACAACAGAAACAAATTTCACCTTACAAATCGAAATAAAAATTAACCGTAAACCTTTTTCTTGTAGAAGAAGATAAATTATTTGATAGATTACTATATTAATTACATTTGTACACGTATATCATCTTGCTCATGCCGTATGCTAATACGTCAAAGGTGAATAAAATGATTTAAAAAACTTGTAGCAAAACAATATACGCTCGCATAACATATGCTAAACTGAGATATATTATTTAGAAAAATAAACAGTGACATCACTATCATTGAATCATATAATTAATCTATAGTTTTGCGTGATATTCAAGTAAGTAATATTTCCAATGATCTATCTTATATATTATTGAATATGGTTACATTCCTCCACCGTTCATAAATAAACTATAATTTCTCTTGATAAACCATAGTCTAAACCCTCTTATTTGTTACCAAATCAGAGAAAATAAATTGAATATTCATATGGGTAGACTTCTTTAGTTGACTGAAATTGGAAACCAGATTTGTGGCTCTTGGTTTTCTGCATTCCAAGTTAAGACTAATAACATATGCTGTATTAGGTATGCACTCTTAATATACCTGCTCATCACGTATGCAAATACGTTACCAAACAATTGTGTACATCATTTTTAATGTTAAGATTTAAAAGATATTAATAACTATTATAAAAAACAATAATTTTCAAGAAAAAATTCACACTAAAAAAAATAGTTGTTTAGGGTCGACTTTTAACTAACGCTAACAAGTAAAAGTCGACGTTAGATCTATGTTACTTGTGTGTACGACTCTAAAATTGTTGATACTAATTCATATGTATCGATTTTTTAAGGCCGACTCTAAATAGTGGCAGCTTAGACAACACTAATTTTAAAAATAATTTTTTAATTAAAGTAATTTAGCGTTGGTTTGGTCAACTTTAATGTTGTGTTATTTAATTTAGCGTCGACTTCACTGATGCTAAACATTTTTTTTAATATTATCGTAATGAGAGTAATTAAAAAAATATCATAAAACGTCTCATTTTTAAAAAATAAATATAAACGAAAATAAAAAGAAAATGTAGTAGATGAAGGAGATAGGTGTTGATGAAGGATATGGATGTGGATGAAGTAGATGAATCTGAATGAAAGAATTAGAAAAATAGTGTAGATGAAGAAGATATGTGTAGATAGATAATAAAATGTGTAGATAAAAGAATGTAGATGAGAGATATTTGAATGAATAACATTTATATAAAAAAAAGTGGATAGTTATTCAAAGAAGAGGATAATAAAATGTATTAAGAGAAGAAAGTAGATGAGGGAGGTTTGAATGAATCACTTTTATATAGAAAAGTAAGAGGAAATCACTAACTTTCATTTATGGAGATGATGCTTAGTGGAGGAGAGTGTTTTGCCATCTTTAAATATATATATGTATTTAGATTAAGAGTTATATAAAAATCTACATTATTTCGTTTCATTCTTTTTATCAATAAATAATAATTAAGATAAAATGAAACATTTATAAATATTTCAGAAATATTCTAACTCTTATGTAAAAAATAGTTAAAGTAAATCACCCGATACATTCTTCAAATTCACTGATCACCAAATCAATTTTTAATTAAAAAAAATTAAAAAGAATGGTAAGAAAAAAAATAAAAAATTCTGAATATTGACTCATGATATTTGATAACAGTACAATAAAACTTGACACTGATTATTCTGTTCAAATATTTTGACTAAAAAAGTGATAGAAAATACTGAGTGTAAGTTTTATAACTTACATATGTATTTTAAAAGGAATTCCATTGTCAAAAATAGAATAAAGTGGGTGATGAAAACGAGGAAAATTTAAAGCAATCTGATTTCAAGATTCCTTCTCACATAGCTTTTGATGCAAAAGACAGCAATCACAGGTGCTTGCATGAGTACACAAAAGAGAAAAAGGAAATAAAGACAAATATATTCCTTATTCATACGAGGATTTTTGTAGTTTCTTCAATCAACACTCTTTCTGAATTATGGTTAAGTTGGTCTCTAGATTCTTTTCATTTTTATAAATTCTTGAAGATTGAAGATTGGTTTGTTGGTATGTAGAATTCGATAAATTTTTATAAGTCATAAGAATTTAAAATTTTTTAAAATGTCTTATTTTATTTTATTTATTTATTTTAATAAAAAACATACTATTTGTGAATTATGGTTAAGTTTACATGATTCATGACAACTATAAATAGTGAAACCATCACAAAGTTTGAAACAATCTAGGGCACACTAAAAAATGAAGAAAAATATTTTTTCTTACTTTGCACCACAAAAGAGTTCCACTCCAATTGAACAAGACACTTAAAAAAATTATCAAATAAAAATTAATTTTAAAAAAATTAGATATACATAATAATCTGAGAATGGTTCAATAAAAAAATTAATAAATATTTTCTAAAAGATATTTTGATATATTTTAAGAAATCTAACGTGAAATATTTGAAGTTTGATATTATTTCCAATTGATGTGAAATTTATTTGTTTTCTTAAATTTATTTATAAAATAAGTATCTTAAAATCACAAAAACAAACAACCAAGAATTCTTTTTTTCTTTAAGAAGGAACAAACTTTTTTATAAAACGAAACCTTGTTTAGTAAAATAAATTATTTCAAATGTATCTAAGTGAGAAACAAATTTTAAGAAAAGGTTGAACAAATAAAACCTTGAATCCCTCATTTATAATTTTTATGTTAAAGAATAGCTTAAAAAGAAAAGTTGAAACATTTGTGAAAGAGCTTTTGCACGATAAGAGTAGGTACACTTGATAGACAGTTTAATCTCTAAAAGCACGTTTGTAGGTGTAATGGCCCACTGTTAAAAAAAGAGTTTACCTATTTTAATAGTAGTTCTATTTTAAGGTTGTGTTTGGTAAAGATGTTTTGAATGAATTTAAAATAGTAATAAAAGTTTCCCATATTTAGTGAGAGATTATTTTTCTTGAAATTATTAAATATTTTATAGAAATAGTAATTTGGAATAAGTAGGACCAAACTTTAATTCCCACACTTTTATATAAGTGGGACTATACTTTTCTTATGATAATTGAGTTTAAGTATATATATAATTTTCAAAAAGTCGTTTGTTTTTCTCGTAATTTATCATTGGTTTATATGGAAAAAATAACATTAAATATTTTAAATTACTAAAATAAAAATATTAAATAACTTTATCACTATATTGTAGTATAATAACATTTTTTAATAAAACATTTTATCATTGCTTATGAATCGTATTACTAAATATATATAAAAAAAACTAATACAAAGTTGTTGAAGCTTGCGCAACTAGATTGATTTCAAGTTTAAGATATACAATTATATTAAACATTTGAAAGAAAATTTTAATTTACAATATTCTGACAAAATTCTAGAAAAAATGATTTTATAGAATACGTAGGTTTTATGAAAAAAACAAAATTATTTTCTCCCTTGTATATATGATGAAAAAAATGCCATAATAAACTACAGAGTAAATAATATATAATTTAAATCAATAAAATATTATTATCTATATAATAAGATTGTTAACTTTTATGATAATTATTTTAAAAGTAACATGTAACATATTTTTTTAAAAATATAAAAAATCCTTTTATTATGTTAGGAAATATAAATTAAACTCTAAATTAAATGTGAAAAAAAAATTATTTTAAGAAAAGATCGTGGAATTCTCTTGAGTCCAACTACCCTACCCCAATCTATCACTCTCTGTATCTTTTTCCACCATCTACTTTCATTTCTCCATTCTTTTATCATTTTTTATACTATTTTAGTTGAACAAGCAAGCAAAGCAAACCCTCATTAATTAGAAACAAAAAAAATAAAATTAACTTAACTTTACACCATGGAAGACTTGAATTCTTTTAAAACTTATTTCGAAACCAGAAAACTCTCTTTCTATTTTGGAAGCCTCATGGTTAAGATCATGGGAATAAAAGAATTACTATATATAAATCTAAATTAAATAAAAAAAAATACGTAACTTCATTAAACAACATGAAACTAGTTAAGTTTTGTTTATACTTTTGTAGGAACATAGTTTCAGTTTAGGTTTACCTATAGTAGAGTTTATAAGAACTAAACAAAATCTATGTCTTATTTTCTGATCTCTTCTTCTTAAAACTACAAGATTTCAAAGACAATGTTTGTTTTTGTGGATTATGCTGTTTTGCTACTAAGTAACGTCATTAATGACGCTTTAGGAGGTGCATTATTATTAAGTCAAACATGTGGTTTATGATTAGTTAATTGATTTGTGAAATGTCACTCTCCTACACCCTTGCAACAAGCCTCTCCACACATGTTACTGAGAACAACACAACCCTCACCTTTTTTTCTGTGTGCTGCTTTTGGACCCCACCACTTCACCACTCTCTCGTCCCTATAAATTTCATCATAACGTTGCAGCAATATTGAATAACAAGGCCACTGAGAGGGTCTTTAAAGCAAGACAGAAGAAGAAGGAGCCACAGGGTAGAGCTCAGAGAATCTCACTGTTGGTTGCTTCTGAGGAAATTAACTAAAGGGTTGCACCAAATGGGTGGTGGTGGTGGTGACCATAACAGTTCTGGTTCCATGGCTATGAAGAACAAGAAGAGTAGTGGCTCTATTCGATCCATTTTTATGCATGCTGATGGCCAAGATATGTTTCTCATGATTTTGGGATTGGTTGGAGCCATTGGTGATGGCATAGGCACCCCTCTGGTGTTGTTTATCACCAGCAAAATTATGAACAATATTGGTAGTTTTTCTGGTGGAATAGATAGCTCTTTCATCCATGCCATCAATCAGGTTTAATTTGTTTTACTTTTTATTTTTCTCTCTTTTTTATTATTAGAAAATTAATTTTTATTTTTAAAATAATATTTAATTTAATTATTATAATAACTAATTATTTTTATATAATAACTTTTTGTGTTGCTAACCACCAGCTGAACACAGAAGGACAAATATGAGAAATTTGATTCTGATTTATTATTTTTGTAATGCAGAATGCTGTGGTTTTGTTATATTTGGCTAGTGGGTCTTTTGTTGCTTGTTTTCTAGGTGAGTGTATGATTTTGATTTTGATTTTGACTTTCTTTAGTTTTTATGATGCAAAAGGTGTTAACATTGTAGTGTTTTTACTTTGGGGGATTTTTCAGAGGGTTATTGTTGGACAAGAACTGGTGAAAGACAAGCTGCGAGAATGAGAGTGAGATACCTAAAGGCAGTGTTGAGGCAAGAAGTTGCATACTTTGATTTGCATGTCAGTAGCACATCTGAGGTCATCACCAGTGTCTCTAATGACAGCCTCGTAATTCAAGATGTTCTTAGTGAAAAGGTCTGCAAAAAACCACAACTTTTCATATTAAAAATAATGTTGTGTGTGTGCATATATATATATATAATTAAGTTATCCAAAAATTATTTCAAGAGCTGTTTTTTCATTGTCTGTTAATACGTTAGTTTTAAAGAGCAAATAACTCATTTATACATGTGCTGTCAAAATTAGTTTAGTTTTAACTATTTTTTTGCTACTAAGAGAAAGTTGACCACAAAATTCAGTGTAACCCATCACAAAAACGACTTTCCACTAGTTTTAATCAGTATAACATTCTTTTAGACAAAAGCAACTTCAACAAACAAAAATCAAACATCTATGTACTTTTTACAAAGTCAAGTTTGGAGTGCAGTTAGAAGAAATTCTCATAATTTTACTATAAAACTTTTAATTAACAAATTATATAGTTGAGATGTATTAATATGTCTGTGATATATGTGTGTGTGGTTCACATCATTTGATTTAACAGTTTTCTCCCAAATTTGAAAACTAGGTTCCAAATTTTTTGATGAATGCGTCTATGTTTGTGGGGAGCTACATAGTGGGTTTTGCATTATTATGGAGATTGACCCTTGTGGGGTTCCCTTTTGTGGCTCTACTTGTGATCCCTGGTTTTATGTATGGGAGGACCCTAATGGGGTTGGCTAGCAAGATAAGAGAAGAGTACAACAAGGCTGGTACAATAGCAGAACAGGCAATATCTTCCATCAGAACCGTCTACTCCTTTGTGGGAGAAAGCAAGACAATAGACGCTTTCTCTGATGCTCTACAAGGATCAGTAGAGTTAGGACTGAGACAAGGCTTGGCAAAAGGCTTAGCCATTGGAAGCAATGGTGTTGTGTTTGCTATTTGGGCTTTCATATCCTATTATGGTAGCAGATTGGTCATGTACCATGGTGCTAAAGGTGGAACTGTCTTTGCAGTTGGTGCAGCCATAGCACTTGGAGGATTGTAATTATACCTACCCTTTATCTCCTTTCATTTACTTCAACTCAACTCAGCTCATTGGAAACGATGTTTATGAGAATGATGAAACTTGATGAGTTTAAAGTGACAGATATTTTGTGTGTGACAGGGCCTTAGGTGCTGGTTTGTCGAACGTGAAGTACTTCTCAGAGGCAAGCAGTGCAGGAGAACGCATAATGGAAGTGATAAAAAGGGTTCCGAAGATTGATTCAGAGAACATGGGAGGGGAGATTCTGGAGAAGGTTGGTGGGGAAGTGGAGTTTGTGCATGTGGACTTTGTGTACCCTTCAAGGCCTGACAGTGTGATTCTGAAGGATTTTAGCCTGAGGGTTCCTGCAGGGAAAACAGTGGCACTGGTTGGAGGGAGTGGCTCAGGAAAATCGACTGTGATATCACTTCTGCAGAGGTTCTATGACCCAGTTGAGGGAGAGATACGTGTTGATGGTGTGGCCATTCATAGGTTGCAACTGAAGTGGTTGAGGTCTCAAATGGGGTTGGTGAGTCAAGAGCCTGCACTGTTTGCGACCAGCATTAAGGAGAATATACTGTTTGGAAGAGAAGATGCGACTGAGGAAGAGGTTATCGAGGCTGCAAAAGCTTCCAATGCTCATACTTTCATCTCACACTTGCCACAAGGATATCATACTCAGTTTAGTGCTATGCTCATATATGTTTTATTCAATTTTTTTCAAACCAAAATTTAAATGTTTTCTAAGTTTTTTTTATCGATAATAAAAAATAAATAAATTAATGTAATTCACTTAAGATGTGGTCTAACCATTATACATAGTAACGATCAGAAATACATTAACACACAATATTACTCCTCACAGACATAAAAAAAAAAAAAAAAACATCCAACAAACTTAAATCCTTCATAAATTTTTAGTCAAATAAATTTTGGACATCAATTCGAGAAAAAGAAGTCCAATGAAAACCATTTTCCATTTTCATTGTAAGAAAATCTTGAAATAGAAACCAATTTTAGAAACAAAAAATAATTAGTTGTTATAGTAACTAAATTAGATATTAGGTTAGAGACTAAATTTTTTTTTTTATAAATTAGTTTCTATTATTGTTAGATAATTTTTAAATTAGTATCTAATTAACTACCAAGGTTTTAACTACCAGTTATTTATATTCTAAATTTGATAGAAAAAAACGTAGGTAGCTAATTAAATACTAATTTAAAAACAATTTAACAATCATAGAAATTAATTTAGAAATCAATTTTTTTTAATCTATGAAATAATCTCTAATTTCTTCACCATAGTAACTAATTCTTCTTTTTTTCTCTAGAATTAATTTTTATTTTATAATATTCTTCAAATTTTTAATTTCTTTTAATATATAATATATTTATTGACACTGAAAGTTTTTTCTGTACACTCAATCGAATGTACTGATTTTTACTCAATAATTATTTGCCAATGTCAAAACTAATTTTTGATTAGTTATAAAAGCTTTTAAGCATATCTTAAATTCTATAACTTTTATTTAGTGCCACAATATTCAAGTAGCTTTATTACTTTTGTTTTATATAACTCTCTCAAGTCCCTTTTTTTTTGTTTTACTCAATATTTGAAAGAAATTTGAGTTGAAAATTGTTTAATTTTGTTATTATTTTTGAAAGATTTCACAAGACATAAAGCTAAAGCATTGAAGAGGAGATATTTCATTTTTTTTTTACTTTTAGTAAAATATATAACAATTTAAAAAGCAAGTTAAGAGTAAAAACTTAATCATATGAAACTATTTAAGAAACTCAATTCATAGAAATTTAAATACAATAAATTAATATTTTTAAAGTAAGAAATTAAAATATAATAATTGTAAAACTTTTTCACCATTTTGCCCTAGATAGCAAACCTTTGAGTTCATGATGTAGTAATCCATCATAGTGACACGTGTTTATGTTAACTACAATAATTTTGTAGGAAGAAAAGAGAAAAGTTCAACAAATAATTTGGTGGTCCACTACCTAAAGCACATAAACTTCTTCTAAATGGTTTTTAATTATAGGTTTCATAAATGGCCGGCATCTTAATTAATAATTTGTAATCTAACCATCATCTCATAGTAGAATGTTTTCCAAAGCATGTTATAGTACAACTCATGACACCACAATTTCACATTTGAAAATAAAAATATTAAAAAAAGTTGCACTCTATCACCTTTTTAAAAATGATTTTTATTTATAATTATTATTAGTCAATTTTATTAAAGACTTAATTTTTTTTAATAAAAGGAAATTCTTTTTTTTTTACTTTTATCACACGTGTTTATGTTAACTTTTTTTTGTCATCTTGCTCTTGTCCTTACATGTAAGTTATTAGCACTAGTTAATTAAGCATAGGGGAACCTTACATAGTTGAAGCAATTAAGAAACATTGTTCTAATTATATTCATTTGTTCCCATTATAATAATATTACAATCTTAGCATCTAGAATGGCTCAATGTTCTCGTGTTCCGGTTTTTCAATTAGAAGTAATTAATTAAGCTTTATTTAAATTTACAATTCTTAATTGGATAGGAGAATTTCAGGAAACACTGAATTTAGGCTTAAAAAGTTATTTGGAAAAATTTAATTATATATAAGCACGAAAGAAGTAGCTCATGGGAAAATGCAAAATAACTAAAGCAAAATATACAGTAACATGATCAATGATTATAATCGACACTAATGATTATAATTGATAGTATTATAGAGAAAAAAATAAATAGAAACTAATTTTAGAGATAAAAAATAATTAATTGGTATAGTAACTAAATTAGATACCATTTTAAAAACTAAACAAAAATTGATTTCTAAACTACTTTCTATATTGTTAAATGATTTCTAAATATCTAATTAGCAATCAATGTTTTAACTATCAATTCTTTAGATTCTAAATTTGGTAGCGAAAACATTGGTTGTTGATTAATACTACTTTATAAACCATTTAACAATAATAGAAACTAATTTAAAAATAAATAAAAATTTAGTCTCTAAAATGATCTCTAATTTAGTCACTATAGGGCAACTAATTATTTTTTATCTCTAAAATTAGTTTTTATTTCATTATTTTGTTGAAGTGTTACTATAGGTTAAAAAATGTCTTACACCCTTTCAAACGTTCTCCATCACATGAGTTCATGCAATTGATTAATAATTTTATTTACTTCACTTCTATCATTGTACAAACTCTTGAAAACATTTTTCTAAAATCACTAGTTAGATAGAGCCTTTCCCACATACTTTCAACTCATTAAAAAAGTAGTGTTGCCAAGTTCAATGCATGGAAAGTATGTAATCAACATCATTGTTTGTTTTACGCTTTTTGGAATTTCTTATTTTAGAGTAATTTGGATGAATTTTAAGTAATTTGGATTATATTTTATTGGTTGACTTTTTTATAAGGTGTATAAGAATAAAGTGATTTTTATTTATTTATTTATTATTGTTATAAAAAATTGTAATAAACATCAAATTATTATATTTATACAAATTATTTGCGGATAAAAAAATGTAATGAGCATCAAAATATATTAGAAAATCATGGTTTTGCAGGTTGTTCATGATTTATCAGCTTAGCTTCGTAAATTTATGACTCAAAGTTCACACAATGATATTTGTTCTTGCATGATAATTTACTCCTTAGAAGAATCAAAATTCACCAATGATCCTTACTTCATAGATATATATATTGTTTTCAGGTGGGGGAGAGAGGAATTCAAATGTCAGGGGGACAAAAGCAAAGAATTGCTATAGCACGAGCAATAATAAAGAAGCCACGAATTCTCTTGCTTGATGAAGCAACAAGTGCCCTGGATTCTGAATCCGAACGAGTTGTGCAAGAAGCATTGGACAAAGCAGCAGTGGGGCGCACCACCATCATCATTGCTCATCGATTATCCACCATAAGAAATGCAGATGTGATTGCTGTGGTGCAAAGTGGGAAGATCATGGAAATGGGGTCACATCATCAACTCATCCAGAACGACAATGGCCTTTACACCTCTCTGGTTCGTCTCCAACAAGCAAAAGGTGAGAGAGAAGACACCCCTTTTCACCTTCATCCTGCATCCTCATCATCATCCATAGCAAACAAGGATAATCACAACACAAGCAGCCGGAGGCTTTCTCTTGTGAGTCAGTCTAGCTCTGCCAACTCAATCCCTCGTGTTGGTGGTGGTGATGATGTTGTTGAAGAGGTTGTTGTGGAAGATAAGAAGCTGCCACTTCCCTCCTTTCGAAGATTGCTGGCACTGAATGTTCCTGAGTGGAAGCAAGCATGTATGGGGTGTTTGAATGCAGTGTTGTTTGGTGCAATACAGCCTGTGTATGCATTTTCAATGGGGTCTGTGATATCTGTTTATTTTCTCCAAGACCATGATGAGATAAAAGAGAAAACCAGGATCTACTCGCTTTGTTTTCTGGGGTTGGCTGTGTTCTCTTTGGTGGTTAATATCCTCCAACACTATAACTTTGCTTACATGGGAGAGTACCTGACCAAAAGGATCAGAGAACGAATGCTTTCCAAGATACTCACTTTTGAAGTTGGATGGTTCGATCAAGATGAAAATTCCACTGGTGCTGTTTGTTCTAGACTTGCCAAAGAAGCCAATGTGGTATGTTTTTATTATTATTTTGGCCTAAACTGTTTTTGCTTTACTACTACCATGCCTTTTTATGTTGTTCCAAGCATATAAAGACCAAACACTTTTATGTATATAGAAACAATGAAATTAGCATCAAATTGAATATCAGTTAGGCTGTGTGGGGTATAGAGAAAAATGTATAACATTTTGGTTTGGCTATGCTATTTAGTGCTAAATTTTACACAAATAAATGACAAATATCTATAAGAAATAGAAAATGTGCTGAAAAAATGCCATCTTATTTGCATATAACTTTCTGCAAGTAAATGATCATTTCTTCTTTTGATCATAATTTGCAGGTTTTTTTTCATTGTTTTCCACTGCAATCAGTGGCTCCTTTTACTAATGATATTCTTTTTTAGTCCTTGTTTAGCAACTGTGATTCCTTAGGCCAATGTTATCTGTGTGTGCATTGTAATTATGACTTAACTGATCTTTGTAATTGTTGTTTTCATAACTTAGTTTTCACCTTTTGTATTTCACAGGTAAGGTCTTTGGTGGGAGACAGATTGGCTCTAGTGGTGCAAACCATTTCTGCAGTGGTGATAGCTTTCACTATGGGCCTAGTCATTGCATGGAGGTTGGCCATTGTTATGATAGCAGTTCAACCCATTATCATAGCCTGTTTCTACACAAGACGTGTCCTTCTCAAGAGCATGTCTAGCAAGGCCATCAAGGCCCAAGATGAAAGTAGCAAGATAGCTGCAGAAGCTGTTTCCAACCTTAGAACAATCACAGCATTTTCTTCCCAAGAGAGAATCCTAAAGATGCTTGAAAAGGCTCAAGAGGGACCAAGTCATGAAAGCATTCGCCAATCATGGTTTGCAGGTGTTAGCCTATGCCTTTATGCTTGATTTTTTGTGTGGATTGTATCTGTGGAATGAGCTTTGTCTAAGGGTTCACACACCTTAAGTGTCTCTTCTTTTATTCATTGCTGATAAAAAAAAAATGGTTTGCAGGTGTTGGTCTTGCCTGTTCTCAAAGCCTTACATTTTGTACTTGGGCCTTAGACTTTTGGTATGGAGGAAAGCTTGTGTTTCAAGGGGTCATCAATGCCAAAGCATTGTTTGAGACCTTCATGATCTTGGTGAGCACAGGTAGGGTCATTGCAGATGCTGGCAGCATGACCAATGACCTTGCCAAAGGGGCTGATGCTGTGGGCTCTGTTTTTACAATCCTAGATAGGTACACAAAAACTGAGCCTGATGACATAGATGGGTACAAGCCTGAAAAATTGACAGGGAAAATAGAGCTCCATGACGTCCATTTTGCATACCCAGCTAGGCCCAATGTGATGATCTTTCAAGGCTTCTCAATCAAAATAGATGCAGGCAAATCAACAGCATTGGTAGGGCAAAGTGGTTCTGGCAAATCAACAATAATAGGCCTAATAGAGAGATTCTATGACCCCCTAAAAGGGACAGTGACCATAGATGGTAGAGACATAAAATCATATCACCTTAGGTCAATTAGGAAGCACATTGGTCTGGTAAGCCAAGAGCCAACATTGTTTGGTGGGACCATAAGGGAAAATATTGCATATGGAGCATCTAACAAGGTTGATGAAACTGAGATCATAGAAGCAGCAAGAGCAGCTAATGCTCATGATTTCATTTCAAGCCTAAAGGAGGGCTATGAAACATGGTGTGGAGACAGAGGAGTGCAACTCTCAGGGGGTCAAAAGCAAAGAATTGCAATAGCAAGAGCCATATTGAAGAACCCAGAAGTGTTGTTGCTGGATGAAGCCACCAGTGCTCTTGATAGCCAATCAGAGAAATTGGTGCAAGATGCTCTAGACAGGGTGATGGTAGGGAGAACTAGTGTGGTGGTGGCTCACAGGTTAAGCACAATACAAAACTGTGATCTAATTGCTGTGTTAGACAAGGGAAAAGTGGTGGAGAAAGGGACTCACTCATCTTTGTTGGCTCAGGGACCAAGTGGAGCTTATTACTCTTTGGTGAGTTTACAAAGAAGACCAACAAAACATGAAGGTTAATCATTCAGATACGAAATCAGCTAACCAAAACAAACCAAGTGGTCACATCCATTTGAGATCACTATTAAACCTCTTCTTTGGCTTGAGGGAAGATAGCTACAAAGAAGAGTGATGGAGCTGTAACTAGTGAAAGTAAATTAAGAAAGATGGATGAAAAGTAAACTAGGCAAAGATGGAAGATAAGGCCTATAAGAGTTGCTGTCTCTAAATTTCTCGTATTATATGCTTAAATCAATTGTATGATATTTAGTTTCATTTGACTTAAATATATGTAGTCTTTAGTGTTAGTCTCCTAAAATATAGATTTTGAGTTTACCCTTGAAACTAAGGAAAGTCAAATACTTTATTTTCAAGATACAAATTTATTAATATGCCTAATCTCATTCATGTTTTCCATTTCTACTAGAAATCAAGAAGTCAACAAAAGATTAACAAAACAACAACATAAAACAAATAGAATGAAAATTGTATTTATTATTAAAAAATTCACTATACAAGAAAAACTAGTTGCTTCTTAATCAGATGTTTGTTAACATAACAAAGTGTCATCTATCTAAAAGTGACAATTGTCTCATGCACTAATAGTCCCCACAAACTTAATGGGATTGAAAATTAGAAATGGAGTGAATAACATTGAGTTTGGAATGTAGAAAAGAAACCAAGTAGGAGAAAAAGGTTTAATAAGAGCATTGACCCATTGATCTACATCAAGGATATGATAAACTTGAAACTTCTTAGATAAATTTTTCCCTTTAACAAAGAAGATATCCCTTTCCATATGTTTAGTTTTGGAGTGAAGAACATGATTATGAGTAACTTCCAATACACTTTGAAACAAGAACATGGTTTTTTTTAATGAAAAAAAAATAATGATTAAGGCGAGAAATTTGACTCAATCGATGATCTTCAAACTTTTGATAGAAATCAAGAATTAACATAAAGACAATAACAAAACAAAAAGAAAATAAAATAGTGAGAATGAAAGTTATATTCTATTATTGATAAATTCACTTCATAAGTGTACTGGTAGGCTAAAACCGAGAGGTTTAGGCCGAGAACAACATTAAGTAAACGAGGGGAAAAGGTTGAAATCGAGAGGTTTAAACCGAGAATGAAAAAGATATATGTTAAAGAATAAAATAAAATATAAATATTACTATAAGAATAAAACCCAATTAAGTTTAAAACCCACAGGAGGAGTGTGTAAATAATAAAAAGGTGTAAAGAGAAAGTCCAACAGAAAAGGAGAAAAGCCCATTAAGGAAACCCTATAAATAGAAGTTCAGAGT
>Ga0123342_1004270_pt1 | contig 21961 bp, 13 predicted proteins | sample Turbeawhitnodule_FD_89960 | JGI IMG/M metagenome (GOLD analysis project Ga0123342, IMG submission 89960) | Root nodule microbial communities of legume samples collected from Mexico - Turtle bean Mexico white nodule | ecosystem: Host-associated > Plants > Roots > Nodule | place: Mexico: Nepantla...
ATCTATGTTATCTTCAGAATAACATGATAACAAATTTACATATATATGTTATTTTCATAATAATATGATAACAAATTTAAACAATAACAATGATATCTTGCATCTTCAGAATAATATCACAACAGATAAAATATTTCTTTATCTTTTATCTTCAAAATAATATCATAACAGATAAAATATCTCTTTATCTTTTATCTTAAGAATAATATCACAACAGATAAAATATCTTTTTTATCTTTTATCTTCATAATAATATCACAACAAATATAATGTCCCTTTATCTTTTATCTTCAGAATAATATCACAACAGATAAAATATCTTGTTATCTTTTATCTTAACAATAATATCACAATAGATAAAATATCTTTTTATCTTTTATCTTCATAATAAAATCACCACATATAAAATATCACTTTATCTTTTATCTCCAGAATAATATCACAACGAATAAAATATCTCTTTATCTTTTATCTTAAGAATAATATCACAACAGATAAAATATCTCTTTATCTTTTATCCTCAGAATAATATCACAACAGATAAAATATCTCTTTATCTTTTATCCTCAGAATAATATCACAACAGATAAAAATCTTTATCTTCTATCTTAAGAATAATATCACAATAGATAAAATATCTCTTTATCTTTTATCTTAAGAATAATATCACACAACACACTAAATATCTCTTTATCTTAATTACCTTTTTTGGGCTGACCAACATCTAGGTTGAGCTCAGGACCCACCTCTTGGGCCTAAACAACGAGATGACCTCCCCAAACACTTGGGCCAAGATGACGAGCTTTCCTACATGGTACACAAGCCCCCTGTCTTACCTGCCACTAGGTAATCATTTACTCACAAGGCACCCATACTCGAGTGGTCGTACTGACACTGAGCTAGGTCGACTTACCGTGTGCTAATTCAAGTAAAAATATCTTAGCTGAAATGCAACTTGAGGTTTGCCACGTTCTACGCTCGAGGAATAGCCTCAACTAGTCAGCCTAGGCCTCTTTGTTTGCTGCTTGGAGGGCTCTCATGGTCTCCATGATTTGCTGCAAAGTGGGGTCCTCGCTCCATTCATATCCTAGTGGACCTTGCCTCGTGTTCCTCATTACATCAGAAAACTCAAACACAATTGTGGATGGGATCAGGTTTTATCGGGCCCCACGGTGGGCACCAAATGTTCTTGCCAATTGACCTCCTCATCGCTTGACCTTGGCCACAAGTTCTAACCCGATCTACTTCTTCTGGAATATGTTCTATCTCTTGTAGCTCTAAAACGTAACTTCGTTGAAGTAGAGGGGGTCCTACCTGTTGAGTGCACTCCGACGATCAAGTCAGTAAGGGTTTACTAGAATTTAAGAAGTATTCAGTTTCAGTCTAAAAAGCAACGTACCTTTACCAAGGGTCTCAAGCCCATTTTATAGCTTATCTCTTGTAACAACTTTCTCTCATGAGAATCTAATCTCAGCTGAAAGCATACTCAACAAGAAAACATTGTGTTTATGGACGCCTTCTCTCAAGGTGCTACAACAAAAAAGAATATTATCTCTAAGGAGAGCATAAAATAATAACAGGACAACCACTTGCCAGCAGGGCACCAACTTATCTACCAGGGGAATATTCTGGTTATGTGGGCACTTTACTCATGGTGCAACGTTATCTTTTTATCACACTTGCAACATAACCACTATGTTCCCTAGAACACACATACTCAAGTTAAAATAAACATTTACTTGACCTAGGCACCACATGTACTATACATAACCCTAGATTAAAAAATACCCTTTACTAGTAGCCTTATATTAACGTATAAAAAGGTTATTTTAATTATGCCACAACGAGCTTACCAATAAAACTGAGTCAAACTCATGACCCGCACCATGGGCCCAATAGTCGAGCTGACATACCTACTCCATGCATCGAGCTCCGACCACTGAGTAGTTATAAGATGGGCTTGAGTCCCTTGGTAAAGGTACGTTGTTTCCGAGACTGAAAATGAATACTTATTTAATTTTAGTAAGCTCTCACTGACTTGATCGGTGGAGTGTGATCAACTGGTAGAACCCCCTATATTTCAGGGGAGCCACGTTCCAGTGCAACAAGAAGACGTAGAACAGATTCCAGAGGAGACAGATCGGATGTGGAGCTTCTCACCAGAGTCAACCGACAAGAACAAGTTCATCTCATTGAACAATTGAAAATGAGAATAAGATGTTCTCATATGAAATCATGAACCATAAATAAAAATTATTATTTAATTTAATGAAATTGATGTTTGTGTTCCATCAAATACAATACATTATTTGAACGAAAATCGTATAATGAAAAAATGTGTAATCAAGGTTATGATAAGAAGATAAATACATTACGAATCTGAGAGAACTTTCAGAGAGAATGAAAAGTTGGGTGGAAAAATAAAGAAATAAGGGTTATCCAGATGAAATGAATCTAAAGATAAGATAGTATAGTGAAGATAAATATTTTAGGTCACCTAATAAAATGAGTGTTTTAGTAATTTAAAATGAAAATAACATAGATATACGGATGGGTAGGGAACGAGACGGGACGAATATGTACATACTCATTCATATCTCCAAACCCAATTTAAAAAACCAGGTAGTATCTGTTTTCCCCGACTAACTTAGATCGGGTCTTGGAGGTGGATTCTGGGCCGACCTTCCAATGTTGCTGCTTTGAGATGCTTAAAGTCCACAATGAGGGGAGCTCCACCTGTTGACAAGACTTCAACGATCAAGTCAGTGAGAGCATATAAATATGAGTATAGTGTGCAATATCTGGAATGACACTTACCTTTGTTGAGGGTCTTGAGGTCCTTTTATAATATTCGTAGATCCTCCTTTAGGAGTTAGTAACTACAAAATAATTTGTTAATATATCCTCTTTATTTCAAAGGTGTTGATAAAAAGAGCATTATTTCTAATTGCTTATATTTTTTGGATTCAAGATATATATCTATGGTTTAATTGATTCAGTTATGCGTTCAGTTGTTTTTATGTTTATTTATGCCTTTTAATGTATATGCCAGTTGTTAGGGTCGACTCCTTTCGGGGCCAATGGGCCTATTAATATTTGTGCCAAGTTAACTATTTTGTTTTTTTAAATTAAGTAGGCCAAGATAGTACACTTAATACATTATCCATACCCTATTGTTCTCGCCAGTTGACCTTCGGGTTGACTGGATGGGCAAGCTCCACTTCTAATCTGTTCAAAAAAGAAAGCATTAAAACAAAACATCTTAACTGAAGTAAAACTTGAGGCTTGTCCACGTTTCATATTCGAGGAATGGCTCCCCCCTCTAGGTTTTCTAGCCTGTACATTCCATTCCTGAGCACCTCGACTACGTGAAACGGACCAGTCCGCTTCAGAGATAACTTATTTTCTAACTGATAGGGATGGGCCTTTCGCATCACCAAGTCAACAACCTCGAACTGGCAAGGTCTCGTCTTGGTCTTTTTTCCTCAACTCCACCCTCCTCTTTAAAGCCTCCAAGTTAATGCGGGTATGCTTGCGCACCTCGTCTAGCAAGTCCAAATTCGCCTTCCTTCCTTCGTTGGATTCCTCCAAAACAAAAACTTGGAACCATGGGAGTTCTCCTTTATTTCCATTGGTATCATGGCCTCTGACCCATATACCAAACTAAAGGGCGTCTCTTTGGTTGTTAACTGGGGGTGGTGTGGTAGGCCCACAAGATTTTGGGAACTTCCTCTGACCAAGTTCCATTTGCCTTCTCCAACCTCCTTTTCAACCCCCTCAACAAGACTCTGTTAGCATATTCTACTTGACTATTCGTTTGAGGGTGTTCTACCGAGACGAAGATCTGCTTTATCCCCAGCTCCAAGCATAGCTTACCCAACTGTTGACTAGAAAATTGGGTTCCATTGTCGGACACTAGGTGCCTCGGGATCCCAAAACGACACACAATATTCTTCCACACAAAATGTTGCACCTTGTGAGCGGTTATTTGTGCAACCGGCTTTGCTTCGACCCACTAGGTGAAGTACTTGATTGCCACAATAAGGTATTTCATCTGCCATATTGCCAAAGGGAAAAAACCGAGGATGTCTATTCCCCAGGTATGGAAAGGCCACGGGCTATAAATTGACCGCAACTCCTCTGCTAGTGCGTAATGCCAATCAGCATACTTCTAACATTACTCACAGCATTGTGCGTACTTAACGCAATCCTCCTTCATGGTTGGGCAATAATACCTAGCCCGGATGACCTTCAATGAGAGAGCTCGTCCTCCTATGTGGATACAACAAATGCCCTCATGGAGCTCGACCATGATGCGGGTACACTGACCTCCGTTCACACAAGTGAGGATTGGGTGAGTATAACCGTGACGAAAAAGTTTTCCATCTATGAGGGTATACTTCCCCGTATTTCTCTTAACTGTCTTAGCCTCAGCAGGCTCGGTAGGGAGTAACCCATCAACTAGGTAACGTTGGTAAGGGTTATCCAAGTCTCTGTGGTGTTGACTTACAAAACCTCAAGAAACTCATTCCGCAACAACCCATAGGTAGTTATCCTGAGGACCTTTAGGGTCTCCTAAGTCATCGACCGATGCCTCCTCCCCTTCTCCGAACTGACCCCCAAAACCTCGGTTGGTCCTCCTTCAGCTGCCCTGGTGACTTCAAGATCTCCAGAATGACTGACCTCTGCTGACCTCCTTTCCCTGAACTTGCAAGCTTGAACAACAGGTCTGCTAGGGAGTTCTGCTCTCTAGGAACATGTACAAGTTCAAACGTAGAGAAGGCTGCTTTCAAGAGCATTACATATCTGAGATATAAAGCTAGTTGCGGATCCTTGGCTTGATACTCACCCGTGACCTGCCCCGTGACAAGAAACGAGTCACTATTCACCAATAAACTTTGAGCTCCCAACTCCTTGGCTACCAGTATTCCTGCTATCAAGGCCTCACACTTAGCTTGATTGTTGCTTGCTTTGAACGCGAACCTCAAGGCTTGCTCGATTAACAACTCACTTGGTCCTTCTAAAATGACCCTAACTTCACTCCCTTGTTGGTTGGAGGATCCATCTACTGAAAGCACCCATTGGAAGTCATTAGGATCAGGCTGGGAACCCTTTGGTGAAAGCTCTACCATGAAATCAGCATACACATGACCTTTAATCGGTCCTCAAGGTTCATATTGTATATCAAACTCTGATAACTGAACTGCCCAACGGACCATCCGACCTGCTAGGTCGGGCTTCTGAAGGACCTTGTGATACAAACCAAGCCAACAAGTAGATGACCAAGGAATCACATTACCATTCACACCATGAGAAGTCATCTCAACAATCAACTGAAGACCTCACCAGAGGGAGAAATGGATAAAAACCAAAGAATTTAATGTTCTTCCTGCTAGTCTTCTTAACAATTAAACAAGTTGTAAATAAATTAAGCTCACTCTAGGGGTCCAAATAGCAAGATAGGTTAGAGTAGGTTAATATAGCATAATATGAGAGGTGTGCTTATAACTTTAGCTTGTTTTTTACCTAGTTTCTAGAAGAACAAGCCTAAGGTGTGGTTTGACTTAATCAAGCCCTAAAGGCAGCCCAATATTTAGGTTTCTGTTCTCGCCGGTTGACTTGGTTGTCGGTTGACTCGAACGGCAGTCTCTGGCTCGCCTGTCTCTACCTGAGAATCGAACTTCTTCGGGTTGAAGAACTTCTCACCTACAAAGACAAAAGGGCGCCTTAGCGGCTACGCTGTTAAGTCTTTGCATTGAGCACCATATCTGCATGAGAAACAACAAAGCATAAGAAGCTAAATCCATACAACATGCAACTAGCAACAAACATGAAGCAGAAATAGGAAAAGTACCAATGTAGCTCTTGAAAGCCTTGGCACAGTACTCGAGCTTAATCAGTTCAGTAGTGTTAAACACCACTTCTAAGCTCGAAATAAGTTGGCACACCTCAGGATCAGGTGGGGCCAAGTCTTCGAGGCTCCTAGGTTTCTCCACCTAGTAGAGCGGGAATACATCCAGCAAAGTAGGGTCATGGATGCTGCAGCATATCTTTAAGAACTTCTTCTTGAAGCCCTTGTAAGACTATTGGAAGAGAGTCAGAAGAACTCTCCCTGCCACTCCGTTAAAGCTCATCCATAGCTTCTTTCCAGGATTCTTCGCCTCAAAGAAGTAGAGGAAGACGTCCACAGAGGGTGGATGGCCAAGATGGTTGCAAAGGATCGTGAAGGTCCGCACAAAGGTCCAAGTGTTGGGCTGCAGCTGAGCAGGGGCTACATTGACCTCTGTAAGGAGAGCGCACTCGAACCCCGTAAAGGCAAGGCGGATTTTGAGCCGCTTGAAGATGGTGGTGTACATGAAGAAGAAGGGTTCTTCGGGGTCCGCACGATCGTTCACACACACGGGAACGCCTTCCCTACAAGGCAAAACCTTTAGATACACGTCGAGTTCCTTCCCGAAGACGTGGAACTTATTGTTGGACTCGCCTTGCTTGTACGTCTCTATGTATTTAAAGGTTCTAATTTGAGAAGTTTTGCCCAGAAGGTCATCGGGAGCCCATCGATAAAGGGCTTTATAATCAATGGAGGGAGGAGGGTTCGGTGTGGTTTTCGTACGAGCCATCGAGAAGAAAGCTAAAGAGGGAGAGGAGAAATAGGAAAAAACAAGGTCTCAGAAGAAGAAGATAGACGTGACTCAAAAAACCTAGAAAAACAGAGACTCGAAAACAAAGAACAGAGAAAACGTAAAATGCAAAAAACATAAACAGTCCCAGAACAGTTATGGCATGTTATAAGCATCGAAATTATAAAGCAAGGGCAATCAGAGAGTAAATATCATACCTTTGAATAAATTAGGGTTCGAAGGTAGAGGTTTTCGAAGAAGAAGAGAGAGTGTTTCGAGAATGAGAAATGTTTGGGAAATGCTTAAGTGAAGTAATGAAATAGTGAAGGAAAGCAGGGGTTTTGAGGGGTTTAACGTATACGAAGAAGCGCAAGCGACAACGAGTCTTAGCCGTTGATCTTGCCACGTGTATGCTGAATTAAAAAATATGGTGAGACATCACTTCGATGCACTATTCACGTCCTATCACCCAGTGCCACGTACGTCGCCACAGGCGATCACTTAAGCCTCTTCGCTGAAGCAAGTTAAAGCTTGAGACATGAGGGCTTGTCGATACAAGTCCTTGGTCATCGACGCCAGAGAAAGACATAAGACATCGGCGCTAGAGAAAGACATCAGACATCGGACATCGGTGTCTGATAGTAATGATAAGCCACGTAAGGTGGGCCCCAAAAACCATATCAGATACCAGTTAAACACTCAGATATGAGAGAAAACCTAAGTCACGAGAGGATCATGCATGGGGGTGTGTAGGCGCTAAGGCCCATTAGGGTTAGGGTTTTCAGGGAAATGCATGCATGACACGTGAATACTTAGGGCACCCATATAATAGATGATGTCGCAAGCGCTGGTACGTGAATAAGTACCTTGGCGGCTACGCTGTTAAGTCTTTGCACTCCAGAAAAGGGAAGTCCTATGCGCCAGATTACGCTAAGATTGTGTGATAGCAGCGCAAGGACATTCTCCCAGGAACCTTAGATATGGGTAATAGAACAAAAGTAACCCTAGTTACAACCTATATAAAGGGTGGTAAGAACCCTAGCAAGGTACATCATTTCTGAGACTAAAACTACTTTATTCACTTACTGTTTCTTTGCCCCAGTACTGACTTGAGCGTCGGAGTGCAAATGACCGCTAATGCGCCCTTTTGTCTTTGCATGTGAGAAGTTCTTCAACCCGAAGAAGTTCAATTCTCAGGTGGAGACAAGCGGGCCAGAGACTGCTGTTCGAGTCAACCGACAACCTAGTCAACCGGTGATAACAGTTTCCAATCCTACCCTTGCTTCTTGTTTTCCAAGGCACCATTTCCTATATATAGGGTGTCATACTCTTTGTATTTTTATATGTTGAATTTTTAATAGAAAAGTTACTCTGCACAAATTGTGTGAGGTGTTTGTGAGGCTTGTTTCCTCTTAGCATCAGGTCTCATCTTGAGTGATTAGAGACCTCTCAAGTGGCGGTCATCTCACTTATCTTGGAGGAAGACGACACTCAAAGTGGCGTGACCAACTCTCTTCCATCTCATAAGCTTTTCCTTCCTTCATCTTTTTCCATTACTACATGTATCTTTGTGTTCTTATGTTCTTGTTTTTTCTCCATTGTCAATTTGGTTTATATCATGCTCTTATGTTTCCTTCCATGTTCATTTAATTTTCACCCTTCATCATCAATCACCATGTACTTGTATTTTTCCTTTGCCTCTAAAAGTGAACCTTCACACTTACTTAACCACTTGGTTAAGTTCGTGTCCAGTGGGGATCTTCTTTGGGTTCTCACCATATAATTGATAATATCTTAATCCTAAGTAAAGTGTCACATCTAAAATGGTTAAACCTAAGATCAACTCACATCATGTGGTATTCAGAGCTTTGGTTTTTTAAGCATATTTGCTTTGAGTTGATTTGGCACTTTACTTTTCTTGCACCTTTAAATTCTTGCCTTTACATTCAAGCAAATTTAAATTCTTTCCTTTTCATTTAAGCAAATTTAAATTCAACATTTACTTTCTTGTCTTTACTTTTCGACATTTTTATTCATTAGCACTTCTTTTTCGCTTTTGAATGTTTATGTTATGTCCAATTTTGTTCTTAATCTTTTTGCTTGAGTCATATGTTCTTAGTGTTTCTAGGAGTCCTTAATTGCTTCTACTTACTTTGCTTTTAAATTTGAAGGTATAAAAGTAGCTAGAATTTGTTTGAGTAGAAGTAGATTTAAGTTCCAAACATAGTTTTCAAGTGTTCATTTAATTTGAACCCCAAACTTTTAGTGATAATTGGAGGTAAATGAAAATATGCATGACAAAAATTATGGAAATCTTATTTCCATAAACCAAAAACAAGTATAAAAAAATAGAGAAGTTGCGCAAATTGTTTGTTCCAATCTTTTCAAGAGCAACATTTCCAAAAATAGTGGATTCATTTTATTGGGCAAATTGATTTCAACCTTGCGAAATTTTTATTTTGTTTTGACATTTTCTAAAGAAAAGAAAACTTCATTGTTAAAGGTTTAGTAAGTGTCTTAGAATCTCTTTGTGCGTTTTTATTGCTTGTCTTTCTTTAAAGTTTTGTCATCATCTCTTTTCCCAACTTGGTTTAACTTCTTTGTTTTAAGCTTTTTTTATTTTTCTTTTAAAATTCTTTAGTTTTGTTGTGGTTCTTTTGAGATCAAGTGTTAAGGGCTTTGTCCTTTTTCATTTGAGAGATTTCAACACCAAGATAGACCTTTGTTGAGAGAAATTTCTTTTTGAATGCTTTGTTCAATTCTCTTCTTTGCTACACAAAAGAGTGACACAAGTGAGGAGAGAGTTATTAACTTTTTCTTTCACTAATTGTTTGTTTTCTTTGTGCAATTTTTATGGCTAATATTTCTTCTGGGGAATCATCCAAACCTCAATCTCCCAAAAAGGCCTTTCTTATGAGTGGGGTTGTGGCAACCAAAAGAGCATTAGCCCAAAAAGAAGAAGACATGCGACAATTGGAAGAGAGATTGCAAAGGCTTGAAACGGCACACACAAGACAACCAAGAGGAAGGAGGTGGGATCAAAGGAGAACCTCAAGGAGATACTCCCATTATGGTAGCCAAGAGGAAGAGCAAGAGTGGAGAATGCACCAATATCATGAAAGGCGCCACCCACACCAACCCTCCAAGCCCTCTTTCCCTTTTATTAAATTGCCAAGTTTTAATGGGGAAAGTGATCCTAATGTATATCTAAGATAGGAAGCTAAGGTAGAACAAATATTCAATGTGTATAAGGTCCAAGATGACCAAAAAGTTAGGTTAGCTTCTCTAAAGTTTTTAGATTATGCCATGCAATGGTGGCACAAAGTTGTAATGGACATTGGACTAAACAAGAGGCCAATTGTGGTCACTTGGGATGATTTAAAGTTATAAATGCGCGTGCGGTTTGTTCTTCCTCACTATAGGAAGAAACTCTTGTCGAAGCTCCAACGACTTCAACAAAGGACCTAAGAGTGTAGATGAGTACTTTAAAGATCTTGAAACTACTTTGACTAAAATTGACATGCATGAAAATGAGGAGTCAAAGATAGTTAGATTTGTAAGTGGTTTAAGAAGAGAAATCCAAGATGTGGTAGAACTTTATGAGTATTCATCTTTGGAAAAGTTGGTTCACCTAGCCATCAAGGTTGAATCACAAATTTTAAAGAAAACTTTTTTCAAAACTACTTATAATGATGGATTCTACCACTCATCATGGAAGGACAAAAATAAAACTTCTTCAAAAACTTTTCCCCTTCCAATTTTGTGAAAGATACCACTTACAATCCTAGAGTTTCTCAACCCTCAACCTCTACACCTAAGTCACCCACCAAAACCTCAAGTAAAAAATGTTTTAAATGTCTAGGTTTTGGGCACATAACAGCCAATTGTCATTCAAAAAGAACCATGGTGGTCAAAGGGGGGGTTGTCATGAGTGACCATAGCTTTCAAAGGTCTAAGTCCCCTACCTCTTCAAAAAGCCAAAGTGGGGAAGAGTGTAAGTTACCATGTGAGAGAGACTTGTTAGTGATAAGGCGCATGATTGGTCAAATTCAAAAATCTTGTGATGAAAGTCAAAGGGAAAACATTTTTTACATAAGGTGCGTTATCAATAACAAATTGTGTTTCTTAATTGTGGATGGGGGTAGTTGCACAAATGTGGCAAGTACAAGAGTGGTGGAAAAGGTTAGGTTATCCACCATCTCTCATACAAAGCCCTACAAGCTCCAATGGCTTAGTAAAGAGAGGGAAATCATGGTTAATAAACAAGTCCTCATAACTTTTGCTATAGGAAAATATAAAGATGAGGTTTTATGTGATGTTGTGCCAATGGAAGTAACACATTTTTTTGGGAGGGACTTGGCAATATGATAGGCAAGTTCTACTTGATGGCCTAACTAATCACATTTCTTTTAACTTCCAAGGGCACAAAGTTATCTTAAAACCCCTCTCTCCCAAAGAAGTTCATGAAGACCAAATAAAAATGAAAAACGAAAAAGAAAATGGAAAAGAGAAAGAAAGAAAAGATAAACCGAGTCACAAAATATCATCTTACACAAATAAATCAATCATGTTGACTTGTGTCATGCTACAAACTGCACCTGCAAGGTGTCCTTCTTCTTTGTCTTTTTCATTACCAAATAAATCTAATTACTTGACATCTTGGACAAAGAAAATTTGGGATAACCATCAAACACCTCCTAAGGGTTCTCACCTTTTGAGAGGATTTTTATCACCAAGCCTTTTCATCCCCAAATATTCTTTCCCAACATGGCTTGTAAGAAAAGCTTATCCTTTTAAACTCCCCAAGCTCAAAGAACATAAGTTTGTTTCACATCCCACACCCTGCACTATCTTATATGTGAACAAACTAACTATGTTATTTGTAGGAATTCTAAATTCAAGGTCAAATTTTGTCAAACCTGTGGACATGATACAAACCAAGCCAACAAGGGGATGACCAAGGAAGCACATTACAATTCACACCATGAGAAGTCATCTCAACAATCAAGTGAATACCTCACTAAGGATCTAGTAGACCTTACTAGAAGGAGAAATGGACAAAAATAAAGGGTATATAATGTTCTTCCTACTAGTCTTCTTAAGAATTAAACAAGTTGTAAATAAATTGGGCTCACTTTAGGGATCCAAATAGCAAGATAGGATAGAAAAGGTTCATATAGCATAATAGGGGAGGTGAGCTTATCACTTTAGCTTGTTTTTGACCAAGTTTCTAGAAGAACAAGCCTAAGGTGTGGTTTGACTTAGTCAACCCCTAAAGGAAGCCCCATTTTTAGGTTTCTCATCCTACCCTTGCTTCTTGTTTTCCAAGGCACCATCTCCTATAAATAGGGTGTCATACTCCTTGTATTTTTATATGTTGAATTTTAAATAGAAAAGTTACTATGCACAAATTGTGTGAGATATTTGTGAGGCTTGTTTCCTCTTAGCATCAGGTCTCATCTTGAGTGATTAGAGAGCTCTCAAGTGGTGGTCATCTCATTTATCTTAGAGGAAAACCACACTCCAAGTGGCGTGACCAACTCTCTTCCATCTCATAAGCTTTTCTTTCCTTCATTTTTTTCCATTTTTCCTTTACTCCATGTATCTTTGTGTTCTTATGTTCCTTTCCTCCATTGTCAATTCGGTTTATATCATGCTCTTATGTTTCCTTCCATGTTCATTTAATTTTCACCCTTCATCATCAATCACCCTATACTTGTATTTTTCCTTTGCCCTCTAGAAGTGAACCTTCGCACTTACTTAACCACTTGATTAAGTTCGTGTTCAGTGGGGATATTCTTTGGGTTCTCACCATATAATTGATAAAATCTCAATCCTAAGTAAAATGTCACATCTAAAATGGCTAAACTTAAAATCAACTCACATGACCTTGCAAATGGGCATATCAGTCATCACGATCACGGTGAAACTCTGAAAGTAGTAGCGGAGTCGCCGAGCTGTAAACACCACGACTAAGGCAACTTTCTCGATAGCCTGATATCGAGTTTTCGGTCCTGTAGTACCTTACTCACATAGTAAACTGGCTTTTGGACCTTATCCTGATATTGAAAAATGACCGAGTTGATTGCCTGATTTGTAATCGCAAATAAAGACGAATAGGGGTACCAAGAATTGGCTTACCAAGAATAGGGGGACTGACTAAGTACTTTTTTAACTTAATGAAAGCTTCTTCACACTCACTAGTCCACACAAAGCGGTTGTTCTTCTTGAGGCACTGAAAATATGAATACCCTTTATCACCACTACCCGACAAGAATCGAGACAAGGCAGCCATACGTCCAGTTAATTGCTAGACCTCCATCACGTTGACAGGGCTTCTCATCCCTATGATTGTAGCACATTTGTCAGGGTTCACCTCTATACCCCTCTCAGTCAAGAAAACCCAAGGAACTTCCCTGCTTCTACCCTGAACACACACTTCTTTGGGTTTAGCTTCAAATTGTACTTGGCTATTGTCGTTCTTCTTGTCGGGGGACTCTGATGAAAAGCTCTAGCTCCGTCTGTCTCTTCACGAACCCATCCTATCTCTTTCTGCTCTGGAACGTAGCTCCGTTGAAATAGAGGGGGCCCTACTTGTTGATTGCACTCCGACGATCAAGTCAGTACAAGGCTTATAAGAATTTAAGAAGTAGTAAGTTCTAGTCTTAGAAACAACGACTCAAGCCCCTTTTATAGCTTACCTCTTGTAACAACTTTCCATCACGAGAATTTAATCTCAACTGAAAGCATACTCAAAAGGAAAATATTATGTTCAAGGGCACACTCTCAGAGTGCTGTAACTGAACAGAATCTTTCCTCCAGGGAATGCATACAATAATAATAGAATAACCACTAGATTTACCATACACATCACTGGGTTCAACAAAATTACAAACCAGAATTTAAAATTTCAAAACAGATTTGCCCAGAGTTTGTCAGATAGAAAATAATCGATTGTTTCGAGGAAACAATCGGTTGAATTTCTGTTCTGAAAGAAAAAAAAAATATATGTTGCATACAATCATTATTGCTTACCATGTTTGCAAGATATTAAATGTATGAGGAACAGATAAAGCACACAACAATTACATATTGAAACATAGAGTAAAATACTGAATTGAATTTAAGCAACAATTGTTCTCAACAAACAATGAGAATTTTATTCTCAGATTTCATATTTCCTAATTACAGAAAGTTCAAGAGATCAGCACTAGAATTTGGCATGTTAGCATGTACAGAAATCCAGTCCTTACTGAACCTTACAAAATCAGAAATCTGCAAAACAGAATTTTGTCAAATTTCAAGATTTGATCCTTTGAAGAATTTGGGACCTTCAGAGTTAGATTTATCTTTTGAACTAGCAATACATCTAGGAATCCACTTATAGATACCCTTATGTACAAGAGATTTACGAAACCTACAGTACCTGACAAAATGCCTGTTTTTCCAAAAACGCATTTATGAGATGCTAAAACATCTTCAAAATTGGATTTTTCAGTTGTAAGCTTGTCCAAGGTTTTCAAAAGATAGTAAATCTTCTTCTCAAGAAGTTCACAATTTTCACAAGTTTTTTTCTCACAACTGCAAGAAGAACTTTTGTAAATTAAATCCAGATTTTCAAAATATTATTTTGTTTTGCTTACTTCTTCCTCTAGAGACTTAACTCTATTTTCCAACCAGTTATTTAGTTCTTTCAACCGGTTGAGAGAAAGTGTCAATCGGTTGGCTTCATCATGAGTTTCATAAAAAAAACATTAAGCAATTGATAGTAGGTGGTACCTTTACTTGATGAAGTAGAACTCACACTACTTGTTATTGATGCTAGAAGACAAAGATTAACTTCCTCATCATCCGAAGAACTTGAGGATGAGACATCATTGTCATCCCATGCTATATATGCTTTCTTAGATTTTCCCTTTTTCTCCTTTTTGAAGTCTCTCTTTTCTTTAACTTCATTATTTGGACATTCAGCCTTGATATGACCCTGTTCTCCACAGCCATAACAAGTATACTTATTAGAATTGAATTCACTGGGTTTCTTTGAATCATACCTTTTAGAAGCTTGTCTTTTTCTCAAGAATTTGCTGAATTTTCTTGATAATAAACTTATGTTCTCTTCTTCACTTTCACTGGAATCTAGTTGTTGCTTACTAGCTTTAAGTGTTATGCTCTTGTTATGCTTGTCTTCACTTTCTTGGGCAGCAAGCCTTTGAATCTCCATTTCATGCTCTCTTAGTTTACCAAAAAGAGATGCCACAGTCATTGAGGTGAGATCCTTTGATTCAGAGATGGCAGTGACCTTTGACTGCCATGTTCTATCAAGACACTTCAATACTTTGATGTTATGATCCTCTTCGTCAAACTTCTTACCAAGACTCATAAGATGATTCACAGTATGATAAAAGATCTTATACACATCACAAATGGATTCTCCCTTTTGCATTCTGAAGAGTTCATACTCTTGAATTAGAGCATGCTTCTTAGCTCTCTTCACATCAATTATGCCTTCATGTGTGACCTCCAAGATGTCCCACATTTCTTTAGCAGAGCTGCATTGTGAAACCATGAAAAACTCATCACAACTTAGAGTAAGTGTTATAATATTTTTGGCTATCCAATCAAATTTAACTTTCTTACTTTCTGCCTCAGTCCACTCGAATGAAGGTTTATCAACTAAAACATCATCTTTCTTAACTTGAGGTATAAAGGGACCATTTTCAATTGATTCCCAGATACCCTTATCCATTGAATGTATAAAGATTTTCATTCTTACTTTCCAAAATTGGTAATTAACCCCACAAAACAGTGGTGGCCTGTTTATAGAAGCACCTTCCCCAAAAAGCATTTTATCAGCCATCAAAAAGATTTTCAGAAAATAGAAAAAAAACCTGAGTAATTTTCAAGAACCTAGCTCTTAATGCCAATTGTTACAATTGATGGCTTAAACAAGAGGGGGGTGAATTGTTTATAAAATATTTTCACAAATACTTTCTTTAGAATGAATTCTTAACAATCAACTCAGATAAGAATTTCAGAAAGTCAATCAAACAAACTAACAGAAACAAATATAAAAAATTCAACCGGTTAAAATCACGATTTAATTGGTTGTTTATGGCAGCGAAAATATCAAAGAGATAGAGAGTTGAAAGAAAGAGAGATTTACACACAAGGTTTATACTGGTTCACTCAATCCCTGAGCTACATCCAGTTATCAGTCAAACTACTGAGTATTCCACTATGTAACCAATCACAGATTACAAACACCCACAAAGAGGTGATCTTGAAACCACAAGACCTACTTACCCTCTTTGCACACAGTACACACCTTAAGCCAGAGTCACACTGACTTTACAGAATTATACAAACATGTTTACAGAAAGTAATATGAACAATTGCAAGAAACTAAACAAGGGTAGAAAACACCTGGAGTTATAGTAAACCAAAAGCCCTATGATCAATTCTTGAATCACAACAAATCTCAAAATAAATCTTGCTAAACTTTGGAAAACTCTTTTTCACAAACAGATTGTAATCTCTCTTTTTGATCTCAAATCAGAGTGTAAAAAACTTCTTTTTTAAACTTTTGAAAGAAGGCTACACTTATAACCTTTGAAAAGCTATCGTTTAAGGCAGATTTGAACAACTAAATCAGTTAAAACAGGTTTTCAAAATACTGTTATGAAAACTCACATTTAATCGGTTGAAACCATGATTTAATAGGTTGAATGGTTTCAACAATTACACAACTGATTAAAAAAAAAACAGTTTCAAAACTCCTTTGTCAGCTAAGTGACAAACAATTGATTGTCTCAAAACTTTAATCGGTTGTTTTTCCCTTTGCATGGAAAAACACTTAGTTCTTTAAAACCGATTGAAACAAGCTTTGTGTAGGAATCAAGGACTGATCTTACAAAGATTCTAAACCCCATAACTAAACTCAAACCTAAAAAGCAGCACAGATACAAGTTCTATGAGGATTTGATACATCAAAGCTTCCCATCTTCAACAGTACCAACATCAAGGGTCCATTCTACTTATGTAGGCACCCTTTCCGCCGCAGTGCTACACTACTTTTCATTATACATGCAACCCAACATCTATGTGTCCTAAAACACATAGGGTTAGGTTTAAAAGAAAAACACTTACCTGACCTAGACCTCAAACACATTAAGCTCACCCCTAGGTCCACAATTACCTTTCGCTAGCCGTCCAGGTCTTACGTGCAAAGAATTACTTTAATCATACAAAAATGGACTTACTCCTACAATTGGGGCCCAATTACATGGCCTACTATTTTGGCCCAAGAGTCGAGCTGACTTACCTGCGCCATGCACCAAGATCCGACCACCGAGAATTGAGCTCTAAGCGTTCTGGTCAAGTACAGTCGTGAATAGCTCCTCTAAATCAGCAATGTGCTGATCTTTCTCCTCTGATGACACGACCATGTCGTCCACATATGCCTTTACATTTCGTCCAAGCATTGGGGCGACAATCCTATCCATACTCTGGTAAGTAGCGCCAACATTCTTGAGGCCAAAGGGCATGACCTTATAACAGTAGCTGGCGAACTCAACCATAAAGGAAATCTTGTTCTCGTCTCTCGTGTGCATACTAATCTGGTTGTACCCCGAGAACACATCTAGGAAGCTTAATAACCGACAACATGAGGCACTGTCCACCAAGGAATCTATACTTGGGAGCGGGTAAGAATCCTTGAGACAAGCCATGTTCAGATTGGTAAAGTCGACGCACATCCTCCACTTTCCGTTGGCTTTTTGCACCAACACCACATTTTCTAACCACTTAGGGTACTGGATTTCCCTTAAGTGGCCAGCGTTTAAAAGCTTCTAAGTCTCTTCTCTGATGATCAGACGCTTATCTTCATCAAACTTTCTCCTCCTCTAGACCACCGGCCTGATCCTCTCATCCATAGTAAGCCTATGGCATAAAATGTCTGGGTCTATCCCAGGCATGTCCGCGGATGACCACATAAAAACATTCATGTTCCTCGAGATCACCTCAACTATCTTATCTTGCAACTCTTTGCATAGCGAGGTGTCGGGCTTGAACTTATTTCCTTCTATCTCCCTTTCCTGGACCTCTCCAACAGGTTCAAGTCGCCTCTCATTAGCGACTTTTGCCTCCACAATCCATTCTGGCTCTTGTTTATACTGCTCGTTGGCCTCTTGGAGAACCCTCATGATCTCCACGAGTTGTTGTAAAGTGGGACATCACTTCCTTCAGATCCTTGCGGGCCTTGCTTAGTGTTTGTCATCACGTTGGAAAGCTTCAACACGAATGTGGATGGGATCAGGTTTTATCATGCCCCACGGTGGGCGTCAAATGTTCTCGTCGGTTGACAGGACGAGCAAGCTCCGCTTCTAATCTGCCTCCTCTTGGTGCACTAGAACAACGCTTCGCTGAGACAGAGGGGGTTCTACCTATTGATCACACTCCGACAATCAAGTCATTAAGAGCATACAAAATAATAATCAATTTCAGTCTCTAGTACTCAGAAACAACATACCTTTACCGGGGGTCTAAAGCCCCTTTTATAGTTATTCCTCTAACAGCTGCCATTCACGAGAATATAATCTCTACTGAAAGCATAAAGTAACAACAGAAAACCACCTACTCACGTGCACCTTTCATGTTTGGGTCTTAACAACAGGGAAATATTCTGTCCACAGACACCTTTACTCACGATACTAACAACAGAAGAGAATGTCGTGCACCTTTATTCTTGGGTGCTCTATGCTTATTTAATAACTTTATCTATTCAACTAACAACTATGTGTATATTCACATATATTTTATTCTAACAGCTTAATATATATCGACATATATATTTAACTAACAACTTTATATTAATTTATGACCAAACTTATTATTCTCTCTATTTTAATTATTCTCCACCGGGCTTACCAACGAAACTAGGCCAAGCCCATGACTCGCTTTTGAGCCCAAATTCAAGTTGACTATACCCATACGAGCACTCCTGTCCAGTACACTGACAAAAGTGAAAATTCCTCATCAAAATTGGAATGAGTTCAAACAATACTACTAAAACATATATATTTGTCATTTCTATTTGAGAATTTAGTTATTGAGGAGCCGAATTTCCAACCTGAAATGGGGATGCCCATATAGAAAAATCAGTTGAAATTTGGTCAACTTTATTCAATTTTTTGAAAATTTGAAATAAAAAAAAGAAAAAAAATGCAAAATTATAATTATAAAGGTTAATTTAATTTTTAATTTGAGTGGTGAGAAGGAAAATAATTGAAAATAATTTAAATTTAAATAAATTAGAGAAGTTGAGTATAATTTCAATATAGTTTTGTAGTTTAATTTATAATATAAATTGTTGTTATTATTATGATTGTTTATATAAAAATTTAATGAAACATATAAGAAATGTATAAAATTGTATTGCCTTATTATCATTCCTCATATAAATTGGAAATAACATTTTTTTTAAAATGCAATAGAAAATTCAAAATGAGTAAAAATATAAAGTTGAATTTAAAAATTTATATTTTGCTTTTGCGTGTTTTATGATGAAATAAAAATTAAATATTTATAAATATAATAAACATCCAAAAATATAATATATAAAAAATAATTTATTAACATATTAATTATAAAATAAAATTTCATTGTGTTTACGATGAATTTAATTATTTAATAATTTTATAGTCATATATGTTTTGCGTCTATGTACTATAACACGAAATTGGTTCTCGTTCACGGTCTAAACTTTAGACCATCCAGGTACTTGTAATACGGAAATGATTAGAATTGGTCATTTTGTATGTGAAATGATTGTTAGTGTCGTCAAATATTGATAGTTTTTCAAAATTCATTGTTGTTTTGATTGCAGACTGATGCTCACTATAACAGTTGCCAATGAGTTGATGAAATGGAACCTCAAATTGAACCAATTTCACATACATAAGGACTCATTAGATTCATTTCCATACTACAAACACCTAAATGATCAAAGTTTCGAATAAGGACAAAAACTAATTTCGTGTTATAGAGACGAAAAACATATTTAACCCATAATTTTATTATACCGAATGAAATTCATAAAATTTTTTGTAGTATTAAAATAAATATAATGATAAAAATTAGTATGCTACTCATTATTTACTCAAAATATAGTATAAAATTAAGTGATGCAATGATAATTAAGACTAAGGATTAATTTAAAAATTTGAAAGTTAATTTTAATTTAACTTAGAAAGAAAAATTTTAAAAATTATGTTGGAATGAAAATTTCATTGATTATAACTTGACCAGATACCTAAAAATATTTTGAACGACCAGGTCCAGCACCTTCGGTGGATTTTTAGTAAAAATAATATAACCTAGCTAGCTTATCTTGTAAGGATCTAGAAAATAACTTTATAGTAGAAGTGGTATATTTTAAATGATATTTGAATATTTTATTATTAAAATGAAAAGAGCATATCAAAGATTTCATTTTAAAATAACCACAATCTCTCTAGAAGTTTCCTTTTCCCTTTTCTCACCCTTCTCTCCAAGATTATGTCCTCCTTGCTCATCAGTTTGACGATCGGAGTCCGCTATTAGACTTCAGTGAACACTACAAGATTGCCTGACCACAATCTTTGATAGAGTAAGTTCATTTTTTCTATTCTCTTTGAGTCAAATCCTGAACTTGTTAGGTTTGTCTTTGTCTAGGCTTTGCATGTAATCTTTTAGCTCCAGGGTTAATCTTTGTTAGCTTAGGGTCCTAATGATATAGTTAGATTTTTTATCAGGACTTTTGGTGGAGGTTAATCTATCCTTAAGCTTTTGATAAATTGGGAGCTCTTAGTGAGCATCTGTTCAAGTTCAGGTAAGGGAAGCTAGTTTTAAATTTTCGATAGAACCCTAGACTAGAAAATCTGGATGTGGGGGTGACGTGGTCAAAATTTCTCGGAGGATTGTTTGTTTCGAGTATATTAGAATTTGATTGAAATTAGAATATGCAATTTTAGATATGGTAGATGTTATAAAATTATATTGTTTTTTTTTTTTTTGAATAATGAATGTAATTAAATAGTTTGATGAATCACTTAAAGGATAATGTTGTTGAGTATTGGTTGTTTTGATGTTGATTTAGAGTACTATCCAACTCTAGCAGGGAATTTGTTACTTTGGTTTAGTATATTTGATAAGATAACAATTTGAATGAAAATATGAGGTACTCTCGGGTCCATTTTTGCTCAAACAAGATGGGATCTTGTTCAAGCAAAAATGGGGTAATTTCTGAGGTGCTTTCTGGTCCATTTTCACTCAAACGAGATCGGATTTCATTCAAGCAAAAATGGGGAAATTTTGGGTGCATCCTAGTTCATTTTTTCTCAAACCAATTTTTTTTTTTCGCTTAAGCCAAAAATCTTGGGTGTATGTTGGTTCATTTTTGCTCAAGCTATTTACAAAAAATAAAAAAATTTAAGCATAGTTTATTATTGCTTATTGTTGTTAAGTGAATTTTTAGATATATTTGGAGTGTTTAGAAAGTTTAAAATATAATGTGATTGAATGGTGTATTGATATGTTAAATAAAGTATGCACTGAGGTGAAAGTGTGATCAAGACATAATATTTTTAGAAAAGGAAATACCGTGTTGAGATTTTATTAGGTTGTATTGATTTGTGAGTCTTTTGAATGAGACGATCCTCACTCTATTGATATAACATAATCATATAGATGAAGTTAATCAGTTCGTGGGAGTCGAAGGAGGTTCATTTGACTAAGTTTGAGGTTTGAAAGAACTGATCAGAGCATATCATATGGATTTACCCTGTCATATGAGATGATGACATATTGAGATGATTATGTGCATGACTGTGTGGATTCATAGTGAGTAGTATGACAATTGTGTTAGAATATATGGCTTTAAACTAGAAGGGGGGGGGGGTTGAATTGTTTAAAGAGGGTTTTCGAAAACTTTTAAGCCAAGAATGAAATTATCTCAAGAAACAAATGATAAAGAATTCAGTTTGCCAAAAACTAAAGCAAAAAGCAACTGCACCAGAAAAATAATCAGTTGTTTCGCAGAAACAATCAGTTGTTTCGCAGAAACAATCAGTTGTTTATACCAGTTTGCAAATATCAAAACTGAATTTAAAGAGTTAAGGGATAGAGAAAAGCACACAGAGATTTATACTGGTTCACTCTAAACCCAGAGCTACATCCAATCTTGATATGATTCCAATAACAAGATATAGATGATTCTTTGACATTTTATGGAATCAACTTGAGTTGGAGATTGAATAGGCACTTTTATAGAAATGGATCAATGTTCTATGTTTCAAGAACTCACC
>Ga0123342_1004271_pt1 | contig 21958 bp, 18 predicted proteins | sample Turbeawhitnodule_FD_89960 | JGI IMG/M metagenome (GOLD analysis project Ga0123342, IMG submission 89960) | Root nodule microbial communities of legume samples collected from Mexico - Turtle bean Mexico white nodule | ecosystem: Host-associated > Plants > Roots > Nodule | place: Mexico: Nepantla...
ACCACCCAGAAAGCACCACAGGTATTTGGGTTTGAGTGAAGAGTGAGGGAAGGTAAAGTTGCCATCTTTTGTACTGGGGTACAAGAAGGAACCAAAAAGATTGATACTTTGATTGAGAGAGAGATTTTGGGATTGCTCCGGAAGCAAGGGAAAAGGAGGGAAACAATAAATAAATAATTATCAAAATAAAGAAATAGAAGGGAACAGAGGGTGATGCAGTTGCTACTCCTTCTTTTGGGAGTGTCTCATGTCGGTGATAAATAAAAAAATGGAACTTCGGTGAGAATCGAACTAGTCACGTTACAATATCTATGACCCATGGACTAAATGAATTGGTTATATTAAATAATAAACAAAGATATATGCGATAAATTATATAATATCTCATAAATTCGGATAACATTTTATAAATTTGGTGACCATGCGATAAATCAGTTAATATTATTTTTTTAATGATATGCATCATATACGATCCATAAGTGAGATAGTTCATTGTTAACATTATAAATAAGCATTGTTATACAAGAGTAAAAAGTACGATTTTATCAATATATGACTCACTCTTATACAGAATACTTACTTTATGGTCAAAGAACCGACCTAAGGATCAGAGGCAATTGTTCAAGCTAATAGCAGGTACTATCTAGGTCTTATAAGTCTATACAAATATGGATTTGAGTGGAAGGAGAGAGAGAAGGCAAAAGAATATATTGGAGATTCAAATATTATATTATGAAAAGTTGGGCACATGGGTATATACATGCAAAGAAGGTAAGATTGTAGGTTAAAACAAACTAACAATACGGCTAAGTAATATCCCCCCATAAACTAATGATGGGGTTAGGAACAATCATTAGTTTAACCATGAACTTATGAATAGAAGTTTCAGTGAGAGGTTAGTGAGAAGATCTGTGAATTGTTTGTGGCCCGCAATGTGTAATAGCTGAAGGTCTTTTTGTTGAAAAGAGTCACGCACAAAATGAAGATCGAGATCAAAATATTTAGGCTTTGAGTTTATTATAGGATTAGCGACAAGCAAAATAGGGCCTAAGTTGTCACTGTAAATCTTTGGTGTATGGTATGCTACATGTATTTCTTGAAGAAGATTACGAACCCATTTGATTTCAGCTAAAGACACAGCAATATTGCGGTATTCAACTTCAATGGTACTGCAAGAGACGGTCTTTTGCTTGTTTGAAGCCCATGCTATTGAATTGAGTCTCGTATATACAATGTAGCCAGAAGTGAATTTTTGATCATCTGGGTCGGATCCCCAGTCAGCATTGGCAAAGGCAATTATGGTGAAGCGTGGAGAAGGCTAAAGTAGGAGACCGTGTGATGTAGTGTCAACAAGATATCGCAATATGCGCTTGAGAGTTTTCCAGTCGTGAAGTTGATGATGATGAAGAAACTGACAGACTTTGTTTACATTATAAGACAATTCAAGATGAGTTGTAAGAATATATTAAAGGGAACCAACAATGGATCTGTATAGAGAAGGATCATCAAATGTTGTTGTGTCATCTCGTGTGAGACGAATAGAGGATATCATTCGCGTAGGTTGTGGTTTGGATGATACCATTCCTGATTTTTGTAGTAGGTCCTTGATGTACTTCATTTGAGAAAGATTAAGAGAGCCATTGGTAGTCCAAGAAGCTTCAATGCCAAAGAAGTAGTGTAGTGACTGTAAATCACTAAGAGAATTGCCAGTAATTAGAATATCATCAACATAAATCAGAACAAATAATGTAACATGTGTATAAGTTTTGATAAATAAAGAGGAATCAGATTTTGTTGAAGAAAAACCAAGTGAAGACAAAGTATAACTTAGCTTTTGAAACCAAGATCTAGGTGCATGTTTGAGTCCATAAATTGCTTTGTGAAGGTTGCATACTAGTTGAGAATCTGTTTCAAAACCTGACGGTTGAAGCATGTAAACTGATTCTTGTAGATCACCATAAAAGAAAAACATTGTTGATTTCAATTTGGTGGATAGGCCATTTGTTAGACAAAGCAATGGTTAAAACGATACGAATGGTTGTCGGCTTGATCACTGGGCTAAAAGTTTCAGAGTAATTGATGCCTGAATGTTGATGAAATCCTTTTGCAACAAGTCTAGCTTTGTGACGTTGGAAGGAGCCATCAACGTTGTACTTATTTTTGAACACCCACTTACAACCAATGGGTTGAATATCAAATAGCGATAAGGTGAGGGTCCAAGTATCATTGGCTCGTAAAGTGTCATATTCTTCTTTCATTGTTGCAACCCAGTTATGATCTTGGAGGGCCTCTTTAAGCGTTGAAGGAACAATAGTAACCTCAATATTAAAAATTTGAGGCTTAAAAATACCAAATTTACCTCGTGTGATCATGGGATGAACATTTTAAGTAGCATGTGAGGTATCGTCAGGTGTATGTTGGGGTGATGAGTTGGTATTAAATGGAGAGAGAACAGATTGTGATGGTGATGAAAAAGATAGAGGATGTACAACAGTTAAATTATTAGTCGAGGAGGGGGTAGAGGGTGATGCAGAAACATAAGAAATAGAGTTTATAATAGTTAAATAATGGTTAGAAGGAGTATCATGCGTAAAAGATGAGTTAATGGTGTCAGATGGAATGAAACAGGATAAGTAAGGAAATATAGATTCATTAAAAATAACATGACAAGTAATGTATTTGATACTAGATGTATCACAAACATAACCTTTGCATTCTGGACTATATAGCCAAGAAATAAACACAGTGAGGAACGAAAGTTTAATTTATTCTTGTGAAAAGGATGCATGAGAGGATAGCAGGCACATCCAAAGGTTTTATAGAATTGTAATTAGGTTGTTTCTTAAAAAGCAAACGATATGGAGTATCAAAGTTAATAATAGACAATGGTAAAGCATTGATAAAATTCACATAAGTGGTGAAGGTCTCACCCCAATATTTGATTGGGAGAGAGGCATGAGCAAGAAGATTTAAGCCAACATTTGTGATGTGACGATGCTTACGTTCAATAAACTCATTTTGCTCATGGGTGTAGGGACAAATCAAATGATGGTGGATACCATTTTCAACAAGAAAAGATTTTAAACACAAAAATTCTTTAGCATTATTTGTTTGGATATTTTTTTAGAGGAAAACCAGTTTGTTTTTCAGGCAAGATTTTGAATGATTTAAAAACAATAACAAGTTGATATTTATGTTGCAAGAGATAAAACCATGTGTATTTGGTGTAGGCATCAAGAAGAGAAATATAGTAGTAAGAACCATTAGAAGAAACAATGGAAGATGGCCTTAGATATCAATGTAAATGAGTTGAAAAGGTGCAACATAAACTGTATGTGAATCAAAAAAAGTTAATTGATGATGTTTTCCAATAATGTGAAGAATCACAGAACATTTGTTTAGTAAAACAAACAATATTACAGTGAGCCATAATATGACGAATTACAGTAGCATTAGCATGACCAAATCGTGGATGCCATAACTTATATATATCAGTTGCATTTGAGATAGTAGTACCTTTAACAATAGGTTGAGAAAAAGGAATAAAATTTGAAAACACATATAAACCATTCCTAAGCATTCATCGAATGATGATCTCCTTGGTATCTTGCTTTTTGACAAAACAATGGTGAGGATGAAATTTAAAGAAAACATCATTATCGTGAGCAAAGCGAGATACATTAAGAAGATTTTTAGTTATGTGAGGAACATGGAAAAGGTTATTCAAAGAAAATGTGCAATGATTATTAGGACTATTATATACGATAGTGCCAATATGTTTAATATACAAATCAAAACCATTACCTATTTTCATTGTTTCAGATCCTGTGTATGGAGTTTTGGTAGTGAGAGTTAAATCATCATGAGTGAAGTGATGTGAAGCACCACTGTCTAGGTACCATAAAGAATCTGTAGAAGTGGGAGGAGAACCAAGAATGGAAGGTTCATCGTTGTCATTGGGCATAGGTGCAAACTGTGAAGAATTAGCATAAACAGATGGTGCATAGTGGCGTCCATATCTATGCCAACAATCAGAAGCATAATGGCCATATTTCAAACAGATTTGACACTAAATCTTCGATGGATTGGTAGAGTTTGAGGAAAAGGAGGAAGAAGTCCATGAAGGTTTGCTTGTAGATCTTGCACCAATGGAACGAAAAAGAATGTTTAGGAAGCGGAGATCGTGAAGAACCACGAGCATTGCGTTGATTATTTGGAAAGAACTTGAAGCAAGAAAAAGAAGCAGTTTGTGCTTGAAAAAGATCAGTATTTGTGCGATATTTTTCTAGACACTCTTCTTGGGAGAAGAAAAGAGCTTCAACTTCCTCTATTGTTTATGGATCCGTTTTGGAGGTTACCAAGGTGATGAAGGTGTCATATTCTTCAGGTAAACCTTCTACGATTGCTTTAATATGATCTTCAATGGTGATAAGAGACCCAACCCCGACCAGTGAATCCACTACTTTCTTGAGATCTTGAAGAAAGGTTGAAATGGATCGATCTCGTTTGGGAGCACATAGAAGCATCTTTAGTTTCTTGACATGAGCATGAGTCCTAGAGGCATAATGTGTTTTAAGATTTGACTGGTGTGATGAAAAAAGGCCAACTGTGTTGGTGAGGAGAGACAGAAATATGGAAGAAAGTAACCAAGCAACGATGGCTTGATCTTGTTGATCAAAAGAACGAAAAGCAGAAGAAAGAATGGAGTGAGATTCATCAGCAACACATGAATACCGTGAAGGAATAGAAGTAAAGTCCAAGAATTTGGTGAGATTGAGACTGCGTAAAGTAGCAAGAACTTGTTGTTGCCATATGAGATAATTCTCTTCATCTATTTTGAAGTGAATGAGAGTAGTTAAAATATGAGGATAGAAGGTGGAAGCAGAAAAATTATGGGTGGTGGTGGAGCTTGAAGAAATAGGAATTGAGGTTGAGGATGGTTCAGCTATAATAGCTCTGGATACCATGTGGGTTTGAGGGGAAGGAGAGAGAGAAGGTAAAATAATATATACGAGATTCAAATATTATATTATGAAAAGTTGGGCACATGGGTATATATGCATGCAGAGAAGGTAAGATTGTAGGTTAAAATAGAGTACCAATATTGTTAAGTAATAACAAGTACAGTTGGCATTCACCGTGGGGTCGAGATAGATTCAAAAGTACAACAGATGGTTTTCACAAGACAGATGGCTAACGAAAGAATGACAGAGGCCGAGCAAGTAGCTATGCTCAAAACCTTACAAAGAGAGATGACAAAGATGTGACAGGAGAACAATGAGGAGATACAAGCCCTTTGCCAGAAGAATAAGGAGGAAGGACGAGTCCTCCAAGAACAGAATGACCAGATGAAGCAGCAATTGGCCGATATCATACCTAGATCCGGACGAGGGCCTTGAAGACCAAATCAAGAGGTAAGGAGACCAGCACACGAACCAGGGCTTCAAATGCCAGATTCGGAAACTGAAAGACAACCCTCCCCACAAACATTTGAGGATACACAAAATCAGAAGAAAACTACCCTCATCAGAACTCATAATTATCAATCCTCAAGACACCATCATTCTGAATGTATTGTTATCTTGGAGGACGAACCCAAATGACACCCCTTTATTAATGAAATTATGAAGGCACAACTCCCTCCTAATTGGAAGGGGCTAAACATATATCGGTATGATGATACTATAGATCCGGACAAGCATGTGGAGGTCTACAAAACACAAATGAGTCTCTATACATCAGATAACTCGGTGTTATGCCGAGTATTCCCCACCTCACTAAAGAGAAGGACACTCAGTTGGTTCACAAGGCTTCCCCCTGACTCGGTGGATTGATTTAGAACACTTTTGTCCAAGTTTTGTACTCAGTTTGCAACAAGCCGATCACATCATCTTACATATATTGCACTTGTGAACTTACGATAAGAAAAGGGTGAGTCACTCCGAGCCTTGATGAAGAGATTCAGTGAATTGTCTTTAAATATCCAAAATATTAGTTTGGAGGTGGCCATGCATCACTTGGTCACAACACTAGGGTCGGGGTCGTCACCGACATTCTATGCAAAAAGCCAATCCCTAACTTAGACGAATTAAGGCAGCAAGTGACAAAGTTTATGCAACTCGAAGAATTGCGCGATTACCACAATCAGGTACGAGTAGAGAATGGTGGAGACAAAGGAAAAAAAGGAAAGATCGAGGTGGCCGACACACACCTGGACGAAGTGATAAGTATAGGAAAAAATGGGGACCTCGGCTTCATAACTATACTCTTTGAATGCTGAGAGGGAAAAAAATTATTGATGAAACATTGAATACCGACCTCATCCCGACACTCCGAAGCTACATAGCCCAAAAAGCGCTCATACATCCATGCAATGTTGATATCACTGCAACTTCGGACATACGACTAATGAATGCCACGCGTTGAAGGAAAAAATCGAAGAACTCATTCGGGTAGGGAATTTACGAAAGTTTTTCCGAACTGCTAACAGAAGTTCCAACAGATCCCCTCAAAGAGAAAAAATATCCCAAAAGGGACGAATGGAGGGAAAATTATCCTCGACGTCATCTTGACGACGATCGACAACCAAAAAAGCAATTGTAAAGGAGTGAGACCTCGAGAAGGGTCGAGCCTTCACGCAAAAGCAGAAGAGAAGCGATCAAATACAACTGTTGGTTGATTCGCATGTGGAGGATGTTCGAGCTCCACCCGAAAAAAAAAATCTTCAGGCTATTCAGCAAATAAATTCCACCTTAGCCATCGCTCGACTGAGGATACCTCCAATACTCTTCAAAAATGATGATTTTAAAGCAATTGTCCCAACACAAGATAACCCTATGGTCATCACCGTAGAGGTGATAACTTTGTCATCATGAAGACTATGGTAGATCAAGGGATTTCAGTGGACATTCTTTATTGGAAAACTTTCAAAAAGATGAGAATCCCAGAATCTGAAATCCAACCATATCACGATTAAATTGTTGGTTTTTCTGGAGAACGAATAGATACTCGAGGTATATTGATTTGTGTATCACGTTTAGTGAAGACAAGCATCTTTGTCATACTATCAAGATAAGATATCTAATAGTTGGTGTCAACATTTCGTATAACATTCTACTCAGGCGGTCATCTAGGAACCTACTTTGAGCAATCATATCAACTCCACACCTTGCTATGAAGTCCTCGTTTATGTCTGGTGATATAGTTATAGTGCATCTGGACCAAAAGGTCTCAAGGGAATGCTATGTCGCTAGGTAGTCACGTAGGGGGTGTTCTCGTGATCGTAGAAGGGAACACTCTCAAAGATCATGAGGATGGTCCCGAGAGCCTAGGGCTCCCAAGAAAGAGCACATGGTCGCCCTTGTTAGCGATTGGCTTTTTGCATAGACTGAATAATGTCCCTAGAATGAATAACGCCCACATTGAGCCTGGAGTGGATCTATGCCCAGTACCTCTATAGGATGACAAGCATGCCACCAAGATGGGAACATCGTTAACAACGGTCGACAAAGTTATGGTAAGTCAAGCACTTATCGAAAATTTTGATTTGTTTGCTTAGACTGCTTCCGATATGTTGGCGGTCCAAAAGAAAAGAAAAATGGTGAACAAAAACGCAACGTCGCTAGGAATGAAATCGACAAACTGTTGCTGGCCAGATTCACTAAAAAGGCACAATACACCACAAAATTAACTAATGTAGTCATGGTGAAAAAATTCAATGGTGTAGTCGGTCATCATATTTTAAGTTTCTTAAATGCGTATTCTGGATACCTATCAGGGAATATTGAACTGAGGACGTGGAATGCCTCTCACCTCAAATTTTATTATAGTTAATAAATGAATATGTGCACTCTTTCCTTGCTTGGTTGTTTTATCCCGAATGAGGGTTTTCGATCGAGAAGATTTTAACGAGGCACTTAAATACAACTTTCTTATTATTTTTTACAGTTATGACGAACATACTCACAATACACTCCACCATTCGGTCAAGGCATCTCACTTAAACACTAGCAGTCCTTCCAAACAAACGCATAAAGCACCAACATGGTTAAGGAAGTTTTGCCTCAAAACGACAATCCCTATCGGTGCCCTAAAACTATACACTTTGGCTTAGGAAGTTTTACCCCTAGGTGGTAATCCCTCCCAAATACTGTTAAAATAAAAAGTTAGCTCGGGTAAGGAAGCTTTGTCTCAAACGACAATCCCTCCCAACAACTTACTAAAAAGGTTTTTACAATTCCTACATGGTTAGATCATCAAACAGGAAAAACACAAGGCAAAGCAAGTAATCAAAATTCAATTTTAAAAGCAAGCAGAGTAATGCGTTTGGTTGAAAATTCAATTAAAACGCAAACCAAGTAGGTTTTCTAACTATGCGATCGGATCGTCAAAATAATAAGGGTTCAGAAAAAATTCAAACATTAAGCAAACACAAGTGAAAACGAAGCAAATGCTCATAAGTTAGTCGTACGATCAACAATCAAAACGAATAGAAAAAGAAATTCATAAAGAACAATAATTGCATTACAAGAAGAAATTTTATAAATAAAGGATGTTCATTACAAAAAGGGCCCACATCTTGGGTCCAAAGGATTTCAAAATGAAAATAAATATTACAAAGTTAAACAAGGTTGAACACCTCTTCAACCGAGCGTTCCCCCTCCTCCTCTTCCCCCTCGACATCGTTGAAGGAGACCAGTTGACCATTGACAACATCTTTTGAGTTGTCGTATCGGTCGTCCTTAACCGGGACTCCATGGAATAAGGCCTCCTGCCAAATGCCTTGGTTGAAACCTTCCTTGCTAATTTGGAGGAGAAATGATTGATAATTGGCCAACTCCTCCTCTAAGGGTTTGTTCTTGGCCGACAACTCCTCTTGAGCATTGGACATATCCGTATGACCTTTCTCAAGGTCTTGCACCTCGGCTTATAGGGTAGTATTGTGAGTCCGCACACTGTCAAGGTCAGACTTGACTTGACGTGATTATTCCTCCAAAGCACTTATGGCCTCCAAGGTCGCCTTCAGAGAGTTCGATGACTCGGTCAACTATGCCTTCACCTTCTCTATAGCAACTGCCGAGTTCTTCTGAACTTCGGTCCTGATCGCTCGAGAGATAATGAGAGAACAACTCATCAGCTCCACGACAGCCGATACCATGTCTTCGACTGGCGCCAAGACAATGGCCTCTTCTTCATTGGGGGTAAGTGCAACTTGCACATCCTGAGCGATCTGTAATCGTTCTACTAACATGGATGATGCCCCCAAACATATCCCCCGAAGACGATTGGGGGCAAATCGACGAGGAGACTGCTCGAGTCTCCCCCTCATTTTTTGTCTTTTTGGGTGCTCTTCGTCACTTGATGGTGGAACTAAGTCTATGATGGGAGTGGACGAAACCCTACCAACAAGCTCTAGCGACCCCTTTTGCCGACTGACTGCTTGTTGGCGTATTTGCTTCATCATGTTCACAACATCAACATCTATTTCTGCTATTATTCTTTCAAACAAACATAAAATTAAGCACGATCAACAAACTGAGAAAAACACAAGTAATTTAAATACTACATACCGGAAAAAATCCACCCAACGGTGGGGCGATTGGTACACAACCAGAATCCTTTGAGCATGGTCAAATACGTGAAAAATCTATTTATCTTAATGATTCATGGACGAACTCGACAAGATTTGTAACAAGTGGGAGACCGAGTCCAGGGGAAGGGAAACTTGGGTTGGCCCTTGACATCATAAAAATATGGTTTATTGTTCGACTCCACAAAATTTTTAAAATACAAATCTTTGAAATTTTATACAAAGAGGTGTAGGAAGCAAAGAAAATATTACCTGGACGTCTAGACAATGAAAGCTAACCCACATGATGGCCAACTGAGAGTGATATTAAAATGAAAATGATTGAGGGGATGACCTCAACCGAAACACATCGCAAATAAGCTTAAAAGTTTGAAAGGTTGCTCATGAGTTAGGATGGAGTTGAGTAGGGGCTACATTGAGAATCCTAAGGACTCCCATCATGAACTCATCAAAAGGAAGCGTGACATGGAGGTTAGTAAAAAGACAGGTATATATGATAGGTGCCAAAATTCATAAATATTTCATATTAAAAGATAAACACATATGGATTTTTATTGATAAAATAGTTATAATTCAACTTCTAATTTGTGTTAATTTCAAGATTTTAGGGGCAAATGAAAATGAAAGGACTAAAGGAGAATGGACAAGATAAAAAGACAAAGTTGGAAAATTTAAATCTCGCCCAAAACTCACCTAAACTCGCCCAAGCAAGATCACCCCAGAGGAACTCACCCAAACAAGTTCACTCGAGTGAAGTTAGGCTTTTTCTCGTTAAACTCACCTAAGCATGTAATAACTCGCTTAAGCGAGATGTCACTTAGCCCAAGCCCAACTAGGTTAAATAGAAGGCGTGAGGCATAACCCTAGACATTATTGGAAGAATAGAGAGAGATAGAAAACCCTAGATGAGGCAACCATCAAGGAGAAACATCTTGGATCTTCTTTTCTTGCTTTCCATGCTTATAATGCCCAACATGAGTGGCTAAATCTTCCCTTTGGAATTGGGAGTAATTTGTTCAAACTATTATGTATTGAGATGATATTTCTATATTATTCAGCTCTTGATTGATGATTGATATTATCATTTTATTCTCAAAGCTTAAATTATTCATGATTTTAATCCTTAGATTTAACATAAAAGTACTTCTAAGCATCTGGCCTAAATGACAATGCTTAACATATTTGAATGATAAGAATAAATTTGAAATGTTATTTGTTTTATAACATTTGTTCATAATGATAAAGAGTTTTTATAAATATGCGAGGAATCAATATTTAAGAGACTCTCTTAATAATTTTGTATGCGAAGAATCAATATGAATGATTTTTATATGTTCATCAATATTAATCAGGATTGAATATTATATTTTTTGAAAAATATACAAACGAGTGAGAATGATAAACCTCAATCCCAAATTTCCCAATTTTCTCTTACAAATCTTTTACTTTGCTTTATTTAATTTCTTGCAAACTCATCATACACACAACTTTTCAATAAACTTTTACATTTTTTTTATATTTAGTGAATAATATACTTGAGAATTTAATTGTTCCTTGTGGTTTTGATATTCGTCCTTAGGGGCAAATTATTACTTCTGACACGGTACACTTGCCGTAAAAAAAGTCATCAAGTTTTGAAAAAATGAAATGAAATTTCTAATTTAAAATAATAATAATAATAATAATAATGAGATCTACACCGTTAAATTTGTTTTTGTTGACAAAAGTTAGTGAAGTTGACTAGGGAATTGTGATTTGTGATTCAAGTCAAAATAAATTATTTTTAATTTATTTAGAATTAAAATATGCTTAACATATTTGAATGATAAGAATAAATTTGAAATGTTATTTGTTTTATAACATTTGTTCATAATGATAAAGAGTTTTTATAAATATGCGAGGAATCAATGTTTAAGAGACTCTCTTAATAATTTTGTATGCGAAGAATCAATATAAATGATTTTTATATGTTCATCAAAATTAATCAAGATTGAATATTATATTTTTTTGAAAAAAATACAAACGAGTGAAAAAGATGAACCTCAATCCCAAATTTCCTAATTTACTCATATAAATCTTTTACTTTGCTTTATTTAATTTCTTGCAAACTCATCATACACACAAATTTTCAACAAACTTTTACATTTTGTTTTATATTTAGTGAATATTATACTTGAGAATTTAATTGTTCCTTTTGGTTTTGATATTCGTCCTTAGAGACAAATTATTACTTCTAACACGATACACTTGCCGTAAGGAAGAGTCATCAAGTTTGAAAAAAATGAAATGAAATTTCTAATTTAAAATAAAAATAATAATAATGAGATCTACACCATTAAATTTGTTTTTGTTGACAAAAGTTAGTGAAGTTGACTAGGAAGAAATTGAATTGTGATTTGTGATTCAAGTCAAAATAAATTATTTTTAATTCATTTAGAAATGTAAGATATACACTTTACAGCGTTTTTTGCAAAGAAAAAGGGAGAAATTAATTAAATAAAGATTAAATATGTAAAAGTAAAAAATAAGAAATAAATTATTACTATTATTATTATTTGTTCTTTTATAAATAAAAAATGTCTCCTTTATTTTGTAATGCATTCCTTCTAAGATGGTCTCTTCATGATGTGGACGATCTCTTTTGATGTGAGATGGAGAGTGTACATATAAAAGGTGTTTTCACAATTTTTTTTTATAATTTAGGATAATAAATATTGATTCTTGTCAATCTGTTTATAGAGTAGTGTTAGGTCTTTATGTAAATGGGTCTCAATTAAAACGGATATCGTAGTTAGTCACGTTTTAGTCTAACACTAAATACATCTTAATTTTGTTAATATCATTTTATAAGTGTTTGTTGCATTAGACTCTTGAGACATATTTTGTTGTGTTTTCTAGGTTGTTTCCATCTTCTTAGTCTTTATTGAAGGAGATAATTTTGATCATATGTAATATATTATTATTATTATTATTATTATTATTATTATCACCATCGTTGATTTAAGGAAAGAATAAAATATTCTTAAGACTGACATTAAAATTAATTATTAAATAAGAATATAAATTAAAATAAAATGTATAAACTTTTGTGATAAAATGTCAATATTTTTAATTCTTTAATTAAAACTCTAGTACATTTCAAATGTTTTCTTTGTACAATTGTAATTCATTTGATAAATTAATAATGACATGATAAATTTATTTGATAGACATGTACCTGTGAGTATATATAATAAATTTTAAAACTAACATTGTATAGAAAAATAATACATTCTTTCAATGAATTTGTGCCATTATTTTCTCATAAACGCTTAAATTTGATTTTTCTAAAGTAAAAACTTGAAACATATGAAACATTTTCAATCATAAATTAAAAAATTGAATTAAATTTTTAAAAAAGTTATATATTATCAATTAATCAAAAAGAATGATTAGTAAGACCTTTTAACATAATTGTTATAAAAAGCTAATATATATATATATATATATATATAATGTCGATAATATAATCGACTTAAATATATTAGACTCATGAGATATACATAATATATATTTTTAAAATAATGGACTAAAAATAATAAGTATAAAATTTGAAAAATATAAAAAAAAGTAATAGTAATAATAATATGAAATTGTATCAAGTTAAAAATATGATGAATTAAATATATCTTGACTATTTTAAATTTTAAAAGAAAAAATGTAAATAGTAATTGAAATTACATTAAATATGTTCTTGTTTATTATTAGTATGGTAAAGTAGTTTGTAAAGTATAAAAAACTATTATTAAAATGGTTTGAGTTTGTTTAAAATTATGATTCTCAAGTTTTCTTGTTGTTTTGCTTAAAATTTAAAAAGTTGTAAAACAATTCAATAGTAGAAGAGAACGAAAGAAATATTTTAAAAAATTAAAAAAACAAGAAGATTAAATATCAATGTACATATATCACAACTATGAACCATTTTTCATGCAACACATCATAAAAATAATATACATAATATATATATATATATATATATAAACATTAAATAAAATTATTTTAGAGATCAAAATAATTAATTACTATATTAACTATATTAGAAATTATTTTATAAACTAAAAAAATTATTGATATCTAAATTAGTTTATATTATACTGATAAAAATTTATAAAGTAGTTTTTAAATTGGTATCTAATCATTAGCTACTAACTACTTTATATACTAAATTGTTCCCTATTAATCTTTCAGAAACTAATTTGTAATCTAAAATATTAGTAGTTAACATTTTAGTAACTAATTTAAATATCAATTTATAAATTTGTATTAATAATAGAAACGATTTTAGATATCAATAATTTTATAGTGTCTAAAATAGTATATAATTTATTCAATATAGTGACTAATTATTTGATTGTCTCTAAATTTAGTCAATATTATTATTCTCTTAATGAATTTCCTATCCACAATTATTAATAAGTTTCCTAACTTAGCGGTTACTTATTGTTTGAGCTACATTTCTCGTTTAGAGAGTGATATACATATATTGTAAGTCTTCAAAGCGTTTAAGTGACCAACCATTGTTTGAGCACAATCTCCAAGCTTCCAAAACTTATGTACATCGAACACATATCATTTTAGTGTTAAATACAATGCTTGGCCATCTAGTATATTGCTTGAACATCCATCATAGCTCTTCAACATTCATTGTAATGTTTGTGTATTATACCTCCAAAAATGAGGGGCAGACTCACTATTTTAGCCCGCTGACCCGTCCAGCATAATCCGTAGTCCTGCGGGACCAACAATGGTTGGCCTACTGGCCCACATAAATAAAAAAACAATAATTATTTTTTAAAAAAATCATACCACAAGTATTAAGAGTGACAATGAATTTTAAAATTTATTCATAAAAAAATAATATAAATAAGAGATTTCAATAGAATAGTTAAAAAATTAGTCATTTTCATTAAAATGTTTTGTAGCAAAAGTTTGATAACATACATATATAGGAAAAAAATATATGCAAAGCAAAAATTTAATTATTTTTAATCAAGCCTTCTAACAATCCTTATACTTGAATTTATATTTTTATCTTAATTAAATGAATTGAAACACGAATAAAATTTTAATTTTTCAGTAGTAAGAATAATTTTTTTTTTATAATGAATGAAATTTTAATTTTTGAAATAAAATAAAATCTTATGCGGGTTGGCTTGTAGGCCTGCGAGTTACTTCGAATGTGGGGCGGACCAGGCCAGTGAAATGAGCCCGCACTCCTAGCGCGAGGCGGACCAACCTGACCCGAATTTTGCAGGCCAAAGATGAAATGAGTCTATGCGGGGCGAGCCAACTTGCATTGTCACCCCTATTCAAAAGAGAGAGTTGTCTCAGTCTCTCACTTGCTCGAGTCACAAGCTTACGTTGAACTAAATATGTCATCACTCGAATTATGAGGGTAAAGAGTTAGTGCAATCATTACACATCGTTAAGTGAAGATGTCACTTGAGCATACTTAGCCTGAGAACACACCAATTCAGAAAAAAAAAACATATAACCAAACAACATCTAAACATCTAGAAATTTCTAATATTTTCATATACAATAATAGACCGTCTAAAAGTAATGTCTTTATAAGACTGTTCAATGAGGAAAAGTCTATTAAACGCTTAGACTGTTTAATAATTTGTTAGACGCTTAAACTACCTAATAGCATGATAGATGCTTGAACCGTCTAATACACCATATAGTTCAAACCACCATTAGAATAAATAAATATTTTAGTTGATTTTGTTATCATTTATATCAAACGATTGTCTAATGAAAAATCATCGAGATTAATAATGCTCGAAAAATAAAGAAACAACACTCTCATGAGCACAATGAAAACTCACTAGATATAATGATTAGACACTTACTTTTATATATATATATATATATATATATATATATATTTTTTTTTTTTTGGCTTGTTTTTTCCTGTTAAAATTCTTTAAAGTGTTGATTATACTTCTTGAAACTATTAATTTTTGTTTTCTACAAATTTTCGTTTTCTTGGTACTAGACGCTTAGAATCTCTTCTTCCTCCTAAAACGTGATAAGATATTCAAATTTGTATAAACAACCACAAATATTTACAACGTGTTAGAAACGCATTCACAAAACTTAATTTGAACAAATTTGCTAAAGAAAAAGCAGAGTATGTTCGAACTGTAGTTTTTTTTTTAAATTTCAAGAATATTTAGAATATATCTCAATTAGTTAAAAATCTATTCAAAGAAATTATTTTCTAGAAATTATACTCAAAATTCTCTTGTTTTCTTAAGACATCCACTGTTATTAAAGTTAAAATATGATTTTTTATTTAGTTCAAGACACATTAAATGATTACAAAGAGTGTAAAACCCACTAATTTTTAATTAGACATACACGGATGTGGCATAAAATAATCAAATATTAAATTATTTTATTCTTGCATTAGACAGTCAATAATTCTTCTTTTTTTTTTAAATATTTTTTTAACACAACTTAGAATTAATCCTTCAAAATATAAATATATTATTAGTAAAATAAAACTCAGAACTTCATTCAATTAATGTTTTGAGTGACTAAGAGGCATAATGCAGAAAATATAATGCGTTAGACGTTTTCTACAGCAAATAAACTAATAGACTCTCCCTGCAGAAAATGCATAAAAGAGTAAATGCTCTCTACAACTTATATATTGTTATATATAACTAAACACTTAGGTTAGTATAAGAATAGATATTGTATTTAATTTATGACATCTTGCTTTGCTTGAATTCCTTAAACAAATTCTAAATTTGGAAATTTATAATATTATGAGTGTGTGTCTGTGTGTTCAATTTTTTACATTCTAATTTGTTGGTTTAATAGGTGGATCATGACTGCTTGTTTGTGATATTAGTCATTGGTTTATGGTGGATGAGATTATGTGCATTACTTGTAATTTGGTTTAACTTGAATGATGTAATTACACATAAATGGTGAGGACTAGGGGAGGAGGTTCACAAGGTGACCGTCTACGTCCCACAACCTCTATTAGAAGAAGAACAAGACATGTTAATGAAAATGAAGAACATGAAGATGCAGAACATGTTGAACCGGAAGAAGGCGAACCCCAAATGGAGGCGAAGGATGAAGGCGCACCTCAAGTAGGAGGTGAAGATTATCCCGGAGGTCCACTGGATGGGTCATTGTTGACAAGTTAGGAAGACCATGTGGTCATGCAATTATGGAATGGTGTGGTAAGTAAATATGTTTGTTGGAGATCCCACATCGACTAGAGATTAGGACATTTCATTGTATATAAGTGGGTGCAAACCTCATCTCATGAGTCAGTTTTATGGGGTTGAGTTAGGCTTAAAGTCCATTTTCTAATATGGTATGAGAGTCATTTCGAGCCTATCCTAGCGAGTGTTTGTTGGGCTTATCAAGCCACCTGCTATCGGGTCGTTATCGGACCACCCATAATATGTTATCCCACGCACGAGTTGTCACTCTCGACGTGAAAGAGGTGTGTTGGAGATCCCACATTGACTAGAGATTAGGACATTTCATAGTATATAAGTGGGGTGCAAACCTCACCTCATGAGCCGATTTTATGGGGTTGAGTTAGGCTTAAAGTTCACTTTCTAATAATGTTGTAATATGATACTTGTTCATTGTTAATTTTATATGATTTTGGTTGGTTAAATTATATATGTTATATGATTTTGGTTGGTTAAATTAGGATTGGGGGAGTTAAAATTGGTATCTCATGACCAAAAAATGAATAAGATGGGTGCTCCTCATCTTGGGATACTACCTGCAGTGGATTGTTGGATCCTGTGTTCCTGCATATATGGAGTGATGTTGATACTATCTTTGAGCATCTCGCAGTGGTAAGAACTTATTACTTGTTTATTTAAATAATACACATTGAGTTGTACTTAATAAATTTGTTGTATCATTGTAGGCTTTTTGTAGAAGAATTGCATCCATCTTACAATTGATTGTAGATGGTGGTTATGTCATCAAGGATTCACCTGCATGGGAAGGGACATAGACAACCCTGATGCTAGCTCGATCAGCCACCAATGACATGTTCGTGTATGTCCACAAACGACGACACATTAAAGACATCACTCACCACATGTAAACTCTTTCGAAATGAAGATTTAATTGCATTATGTTGCAAGATAATTATCTTATTCATGGAATCCCAACAAAAGCATAAGTCCCCCCATTACGTCTCAAGGATCCTCTTTAAACTCCAATTTACAAACTCAACCTTGTTACTTGTCGTGTTGACTAAGTGCATGACCTTATATGTCCAATTGTTAACAAACTTTTCTTTATGTGGATTTAACCAAATACTAATCACATGTTTAGTAAATATAGGCCATGGTGAACAAACAACATTAAATGCCTCTACACAATGTTCATAGGACTCTACATTTTGACCATCAACAATAGCTCTCCAAGATTCCATCACTTGATCCCAAGCCTCTTTTAGATGAACAATCATTTTACATTTTGCTTTAACATTTTTATCAATGGAAACGACATAACAAATGAGCAACTTCGGAAAACACAACATTCATTGCATTCATTAGAGCAATATCTCTATCACTGACCACAACCTTAGGGTACAAATCAACTCTAAAAAATAAACCTCTTAGTTTCTCAAGGGCCTATACAAATTTATGATGACATTCTAATGTGAGTAACATAAATGCAACACTGAAGATCAATCCTATTGAGATAACACCAACAACTTTAAACAAGGGCATCCTATACCTATTAGTTTTGTATGTTTTGCCCATCATCAATACAATGTTAAAGGCATTCAATAGCTTCACTTAATCAGGGTGTGTCCAAAATAAATCTTGCACAAGATTCATCCCTTCCTCAAACCTAGAGCAATGGACATACATATCTCACTCAAGTATTTGACTTTATGGGAGTCTAAGTTCAAGAAGGGGGTGAATTGGACTCAGGGTAATTTTCGCAAAAGAACTATTTAAGCATGTTGTAAGTCAAATAACTGTTGAACAAGGCTTTGATGTCTCCAAATCAATATAGATTGCTTGAAGGCTGGATGTAACTTGTGTGTGTGTGTTCTGAGTAGTTTGAATTGTAAATCCACTCTTATTTAGGATTCAAAGTTGGTTTAAATCAAATCCTTTTGAAAAAAAGTGTTTTACAAAGAAGTGGAAAGACAATCAGTTGTTTTATCATTTCAATCAATTGTTTGACACTTGGTGTTTTTGAAACAGGTTTGACAAAGCTTAAATTGCTTGACTTTTCTGTCAAGCTAATTCAACTGGTTGTTACGACAATTCAACTGATTGTTTTTTGAAAACTTTTAACAGAATCTGTTAAGTTTGGTAAGTCTGTTTTAATTGATTCAAAATTGTTCTGGCTCCTTCATTAAATGTTTTTAATTGCATTTTGGAGTTTAAATAGGTTGTTTAACGCTCCTGGTAGTAACTATCTGAAATTAATCTTTTGAAAACAGTTTTCTCAAAGATTTACATCAAGCTTTGATTGAACTTGATAAGAGTGAAATAAGACTGTTGTGTAATCTTTTGTAATTCAATCTGTATCAGGTGTGATCATTCCTTATTCTCTCTTGATATGTATTTCTGTAAAGAACTGTGATTCACAGTGTCAAAGGCTATTCTGATTCGTGGTGTGTTGTATTGCCAAAGGAAATGAGTGTTCTTTAGGGGTTCAAGATCACTTCTTTGGTGTGTGTGGTTGTAATATGTGGTTGATTACATAGTGGAATACCCAGTGGTTTCTAGGGACTAGATGTAGCTCTTGGTGTAAGAGTGAATCAGTATAAATCTGTTTGTGTGATTCTCTCTTTCCCTAATCTCAATTATATCTGTTTTAAGTTGTTTTTATAAACTTCTGACAAAAAGAACCGATTGATTTCCTGGAAATCAACTAAAACAGTTTTGTAACTTAAGCATTTTCATTCCTTTGGCCTTGATTCTTCATTGGCTTTCTCCATACATTCAAAGTTTGCGAAAAAAATTTAAAAACAATTCATCCCCCTCTACAATTCTAACAATAACAACTGATTATAGTAAATAACAACTGATTATAATTCAGATTTCAGTTTACCTAAATCAGCTAATTCACTTACACAAAATTTGTTTTCAAATTCAGTTTTAATACAGAAGAATTAAAATTGTTCTTAATACTTGATGACTTATTAACTACTTGATTTATAACATGAAAGATTCAAAATTCAATACACTTTGCAGTTTTAAAACCTGTAAAGCTTTTAAGAACTTTATCAACAGAAAACAACAAAGGCAAGTACTACAATAAAACAACAAATTTATCTTTGAAACAACAAATTCCTTTTGTACTAGTTTTACTATTTTTCTAGATTTAAAGGTAGTGAATATAAGTGCAGAAAGGCACACAAGAATTTATACTGCTTCACTCAAAACTGAGCTACATCCAGTCTCATCTCACACTAAGATGGATTTCACTATATCACAACAATCTTTTACACAAGATTACACAAGAACAATTCTTGAACCCTTTAAGAACAATATGCACACACTAAAAAACACTATTTTAGCTAAGCATATGCTTAATAAAACCCTATCTTAAAAGCACACTATTACAACTTTACAAAGAAAAAGAATTAAGGAACAAACACACCTTATATGCAAACTAAAAGATACAAACTTGACCTCCAAACTACAACACCTTAATCTCAAGGCAATGGAGAAACAATATAGTGTGTAGACCAGAAAATAAATCTGGTTGCAAAAGATTTTAATAGATTAAAAATCTGTGACAATGTTAAAGCAATTTTAGATTCTTTCACAAAGCTTTGTGCTTAGACTCACCATCTTGAGGTATGAAGATTGATCAAGATATCAATAGATCAAGATATCAAGGTCATTATTCTAATCTACCTTAGCTACTAAAATAATCTAATAGACAGAAAAGCTCATCTTGAATGCTTATGCAAGACAACATCCACATTTATTCAATGATATTTTCTTCATCAAATACTTCTTCAACCAAACACAATGATTGGGTAGTCTTCAAGATCTCTAACAACATAATCAATTGTTGCATTTTAGTTTTATCACCTAATTTTGATTTTCTGTACAAATATCGTGCATTGTAAACTTGCTTTATTATGGTCACATTTTTCTCATTATGCTCTTTCACTGTTAAAAAAATATTTTTGGGCTTCACTGTACTGTCTGTCATGTCCACAAGCATTTACTTCTCACTACATGTGAACCTACCAACATATGGATGACCAACCAACGTATTTGCCAACTCATGATTATGAGACCCACAAAGTAATTTCAATATCCATCCTTCACCACTCTTTACTGGATACCCTAGTAATTTAAAATGACAATCACATTTCCTACTTCCACTCTCAGTAACCAGTAAATCCTTCTTATATCGCTTGTATTTACCTCCTCTCTCACAACCTCATCATACAAATGTCTTCATTCCTCGTTGGCCTGTTGAAGTATCTGATCTCATTATCATAATAACAAAACCAAAGTGAAACGCAACTTTTCTAATTCACATCAAGAGTTCATCCCGAGTACAAAATATCTACAAAAGTTATCACAACAAATTATTTAATTTACCAAATAACAAAACAATCTAAACATACTTTACAAAAACATACTTTACAAACTTCAACTTTACAAAAACATACTTTACAAACTTCAACTTTACCTCATCTGTAGTAAACACATTTGTACACTCATACCTTTCACTTTCATTAATTACACAAAATATAATATAATAAAAGTATTAACTAAAAGTACATCAGATAATAACTCAAATAAGAAACAAAAATGTTACTTTCACTATCTGTTTGTAATCTTTTAAAATTTCTCTATCTTCTCTCATGATTATACATTTCAAATTTCACTAAAAGATTATTTTTTATTATACCAGTTGTAATTTAGAACAATTCAGTATTGAATTGTCAATATAGCATGACTAAATAAGAAATATGAATATAGATATTTAAAACTTAACTTATTTCTGACTTGGGTCAAATTAGTGTCTGGGTTTCCAAAATTTTATTGTTCTTTCAGCAGCTATCATGAGAAAATATTGTTCTGATTAATTTGCTTCCTCTTGAAGGTTCATATGCTTCTCATATTCAGCAGAATTTCTTCAATTACGCCAAACCTTGCGAAATTCCCAATGGTTCAATGAAAAGAGAGAAACAAGGTTTCATGATTACTCATCAGATGCAACTGCACATGTACCCTAAAGAGAAATTTCTATACAAGTCCTAACATCAAAAAGCATTGTGACAAAATAAGCCATATATAACTTTTGCCAGATTCTATGCTTCACAGTAGCACACAATTA
>Ga0123342_1004272_pt1 | contig 21957 bp, 11 predicted proteins | sample Turbeawhitnodule_FD_89960 | JGI IMG/M metagenome (GOLD analysis project Ga0123342, IMG submission 89960) | Root nodule microbial communities of legume samples collected from Mexico - Turtle bean Mexico white nodule | ecosystem: Host-associated > Plants > Roots > Nodule | place: Mexico: Nepantla...
CTTGAAGTGTGACATAAAAAAGGCTAAGATGTTGGCAAGTCCCATGCAAGGTGGAGGAGAGGGGTTCAAGTTTGTGTTGAAGAGGTGGCAGCCACATTTCTTTGCCTGTGGTGAGAGAAATGGTTTCCATTGCAAAAACGGCACCATGAACTTTGCTGTCATGCCAATGTTTCACCCCTTCTGGAAGTGGCCATGATAGAGCTGCATGCACCAACTATTGCAGCTTGTTGTTTTTGCTTTTCTTATTATATATTTTGTCTCAAGTTTTTTGGCAAATGAATTATCCTGTAATTTCGAATTGATTGTTTTTCAAAAATAAAGATATTTATGGATACCATATCAATAATATGAGTGATTAAATTAGTTAAGTATAAGATAAGCTGTAATAATTATTTAGCTATTTGTCATCCACTAACACATCATATATTATAAATATTCATATTTTTAAAGTTTATATTTTAATATCGGTGAATAATTTTGTTAAAAAAAATATAAATTATTTATCATTGTTGGAGTATAAAAAAAATCACTATAAATTAAAATATAATATTAAAAATTATAAAAATTGTTTAAGAAATAATTTTATATAATAAATATAATTGATTAGTTTTTTAATTAATAAAAATATAATATTATAATCAATTAAAAAGATTATTTACATATAAAATCTATTTTAAAATATTATTAATCAAATACTTCATTTAAAAAAAATATAAATTATCTAACTATAAAAAATATTAAAAATAAACTTGAATAAAAATAAATAATATTTAAATATTTAAAATTATAGTATTACGTGGACTGCTTCAGAAAAATCAAGATAATATGATTAATTAGGATAATCGACCTGACTTTCTTTGAAAATCTTTGAACACATGAGAAATTGGAGAAAATCTATTTCAATACATTTCTTCACTCACAAATCCAGGAATATTAGTGGATAATGTGTGTTTTTTTTATTTTTTTTATAAATTTTAAACCTTAAATCTTAAAATAACTACCGAGAAAGAAACATAACATTCATAAGAAGTTAGCGAAACTCATGAAGATATGTTTTCTCCGTCTTCGTGATGAATTTCTTAGGCTGCTGCTGGAATGCTGGAATGCATTACATGATACCTAATATCCATTTCGTCTTTAATAATTTAAAACTTTTATTTATATCCGTAAATCAAATTACAAAATTCTAGATATACAAATCTGAAATTAATGTCATTTTTGGATTTCACCATTCGGAAGCTTACCTGAACAACATAATTGATATTCTGGATGTCAAGATCTGTAAACAAACATAAATGAGTTCCAAATCTCAATCATCAACACCATTTACAGCACACCATTTTGTATATGAAAATCCAGAATTCATAACTCACTTCTGGATATGACCATCCAAAAACTTAAATAAAATACAAAAATAACCTTTCGGATTTCAAAATCCGGAATGTATAAAACTCACTTCCAAATTTGTGCATCCATAAGTAAAAATAAAATCAAGGGCAATGTTGGATTTTAAATTTTGCGTTGGATGCATGTCATAAATGATATGTTGCAGGAAGCAATTGCCCAAACAGTTTTGGACAGAACCCTTCTTTGCCATGGTTATGGCCCAAGCCCAAGCTCAATATAATGGGATTAGGGTTCGGTTTGGTTGAATGAATAATTAATTTACTAATGGAAATTATTATCATTATATAGAACCCTTATGGAGTGTTTATGAGAATCTGTGTAATTTATTTTTCATGGACATAATGATAAATTGAAAGTTATTTTAAATGATTTTAAAGATAATTTATATAAAATTCAACAACTTTACCACATATAATAACTATTAACTATCCATGATTGAATGTTAATGAGGTGCCATCTCGTGAAGATCCACTCATTCTTCAAAATATTTTTGCCTTCTGTATTCTATTCCATTTTTATATTATTTTCTTGCCTTGACTCAATATATCAGAAGGCATATTTAGCTTTTTATAATGAGGGAAATTGTAAAGTAGGAAAGTATAGATATACTTAATTTAAATTAAAGTTTTGTGAGATTAAATAACTTCCAATTTTTTAATTTTTATTTTATTTGTTGTGATACTCGTTTACATCTCTAACGTTGTTGGTTCATTGTTAAATTTTTTAAGTAGCTGTTCTTTTGAGTTTGATTCTTCATATGTAAACGGAGAAAATTTTGATATGAGAAACAAAATCTACTTTTATAAGTTTTATTTAAAAAATAAGTTAGTAAGTAACTCATGAGATAAATAAATTATTAATGAATGGAGGAATTCTGATAAAGCAAATATTTAAAAAAAAATTATTGTGACAGTTATTGTAATTATTATTGTAATATATGACATGGTAGAAATAATAATATTTTTATGACTCTTCTAAAAATACCAGTTATACAAAGTTTTGTCTTAATATATTATGACATATATTTTGCACATTTTGACAGTTTGTATACCATAACTATAGTAAGTCAACTTATTATATTAATTTTTCAATTAACATAGAAAATACAGAGTTTTATATTGCTAAATCTATATCACCATATAATCGTCATAAAAAAAACTTTTTTACACTAGTGTGAAATAATATTTTGAACCTAAAAATATACCAGTAACCCTTAGGATGTATATTGTTGGCGATTATCCTGATTAAATTTGCATCTTTTATAAATTATTTTCCCAACCATCAATATAGAAAAACTCATTTTAATCATTAAAAGTTAAATACATAACATACACATTTATCCCAATAAACTTGATCAACATAGCCATTATTATTACTATTATTATTTTTAATACTTTAACATTAGGTAAGAAAACAGAAAATAATACTTTGAAATCTAAAATAATAATATAAATCCCTTCAAATTCAACATTAACTTAGTGAGGACATGGCACATGGTTTTGCTTTGAATTGAACACAACTTCAAAAGCTAGTTGCTGGATGTATTGAATGCCATTTACCTGCGACTTAAAGAATTGGAACGCCTGTTATAATAGAGACCGTCTAAAACATAAAGTCATCATAAAAGAAGCCATGTATTTTCGTATGTTATTCCTCGTGGTATGGACCTCACATTTTCACTACCAAAATATCTACCACTATAAAAAAAATATATAAGAAAAATATTTGTTATTTAATTTAGTCAATATAATAATTAATTAATTTTTATTTTTAAAATTAATTTTTATTTAATAATTATTTTGTAATAAAAAAATATTTTTTAAAATCAATTTTCTTGTACTGCAACTTACTATAACTCTAAATAAATCTGAGATAGATTAGATAATATCCCAAATTTAGCATAGAGATGAATCCCCAACTCACATTTTCATATAAATTCTACAGCCCAGCCCTGAGAAAAAACTTAGATGATGGACATGATTTCTTAGTGGGACAGTAACCCAACCATTGAGTGAATTTTTTTTGTTACAAGACAACAAAATATCATATAAAATTTATCGCAAAAATTATTAGAAAGATGGTATACTCACTTAATTATTTTGAAGTTTTCTTTAAGCGAAAATGAAAATATTGTTTACTTAATGGAAAGACATTGTCATTCTTAGTGTTGTCCATGGCCCATAATAATGATTAACAATTAAGAAATGAGTAATTATTTTGAAATCTCAATGATTTAAGATCATTATTAATTTAAAGAATAAATTTCTCTAGACTATATGAATATAAATATATATATATATATAAATAAATTTTCTAAACTATATACAAGAATGTTATTTTTTTCAAAATATTGTTTATTCGCCACTCATTTATAACAAAATTTAGAAATAATAAAGATAAATTCAGATTAGAAATTTTAAAGACACATTTACTCGCATGTTAACTTATCAAGTTGTCACTTAGCAAACCTTCGAAATAGTGTAGAGTCCTTCATTAGGAAAGGATATAGCAAAATTTTAAGAGTTTTTATATTTTTAATTTTTTTTATCAATAAAAAAATGAAATAAATAGAACACATTTTAGAAATGTCCCAACCTTATTCCAATAAAACAGGTGAGGTATGTGTGTAACCAAAAAAAACATAATATCATCAAAATATGTATACATCAACCTTATATACATCAAAACCTGGTCTATTAGCCATCAAGAAACCTTTGTTTACATAAACCCTCCACCTTTACAACTTATTGTCATGACCTCAGGTGTTTCTTCCTGCACTCCTGCATTTCTAAAAGTACCAAAACCAGCCTTGTCATTTTTATTTGAAAATGCACCATTATGGTGTTTATAGATTTCCATAATTTGGGTTTTGAGATATTTATGGATTAGTAGATCCGGAATGCTTTTTTTTTTTTTTTTACTTATGAATTGACAAATTCAGAATGCATTTTTTGACTTATGGATTGGTGAATCTAGAATGTATTTTTTGACTTATGGATTGATGGATCCGGAATGCATTTTTTCGACTTATGGATTGGTGGATCCAGAATACTTATTTTGACTTATGGATTGGTGGATCCAGAATACTTATTTTGACTTATGGATTGGTAGATCCAAAATGCTTTTTTTAACTTTTGATGTTCGATTGTGATTTTCAATAATTTGTTGGAATTTCATGGTAAGATGTTAATTTGTAGAAATATGCACAATACCAAAGGATTTGTTGAACTTCACTATTTAAGACTCATTGGAAAACATAAACATAAACATGTAATCCAATTGCCAACGCTTAGTCTTCATATGTAATTACGGGGATGTAATCGAATTCATAAATCAATAAGTTGTCAACAGTGACTCATCCACTGGATTGTATAATATTGAAGGGTGCAGAAGAAACACCCGAAGTATAATATTAAAGTGGATGGGTCAAGGTTGACAACTTATGAAAATCATGTGGCCCATTTGTATGATGTGTGTATGTCCGCAAACAATGACATGGGCGACGATGATTATTTATCTTTTATGTTTTTAGTTGCATTTTTATTCTGTAAATTGATGAAGCTACACATTGTTTATATTATTATTTTAAAGGATACTGAAATTAGTTCTTACACAATCGTGAGTGAATTTGTTCTTCCACATTTATAATAGCCACAGTGTATGTTACATATTAATTTACGAATTCGATTAAAACCTGATAACTACATATGAAGACCAAGCTTTGGTGATTGCATAAGAATGTTTATGTTTATGTTTTCCAATGAGTCCTAAATTGATTAATAATGAAGTTCAGCAAATCCTTCGTCATTGTCTTTACTTTTTACAAATTTACATCTTACCATGAAATTCCAACAAATTATTGAAAACCACAACCAAACATCAAAAGTCAAAAAATACATCCCGGATCCACTCATCCATAAGTCAAAAAATGCATTCCAGATTCACCAATCCATAAGTCAAAAAGTACATTTCGGATTCATCAATCCATAAGTCAAAAAATGCATTCCAGATCCATCAATCCACAAGTCAAAAAAAAAATATCCAGATCCATCAATTCATAGATTTCGTGGAACCCACATTCTGGAAACCTAAAAACCCCTATCTTTTCAAATAAAAATAGCAAGAGTAATTTTGGTATTTTAAAAAATATAGAAGTGCAGGAAGAAAATTGTAGGAGTACAAGAAGAAACACCCATAACATCAGTTGTCATGATTACACAAAATCAAACAAACAAACAAAACAGAAAAAGTCCAAGACAACTTCAAACTAATTTATCGTAATCCAATTAGAATAACATCTTTTTAACTAAAAAATAACAAGAGTAGCCTAAGATGTTTATTGATGTTGATAGAAACGAAAAGCTACAAATTACCCTATCCCTACACTAGAAAAACTTATTTGAATTATTACAAGTCAAATACATAGCATACACATTTATCCCAATAAACTTGGATCAACAAAGCCATATTTTATTATTATTATTATTTTTAATACTTTAACATTAAGTAAGAAAACAGAAAATAATACTTTGAAATCTAAAATAATAATATAAATCCCCTTCCAATTGAACATCAACTTAGTGAGGACATGACACATGGTTTGTTTTGAATTGAACACAACTTCAAAAGCTAGTTGTTGGAATGTATTGAATGCCATTTACCTGCGGCTTAAAGAATTGGAACGCCTGTTAGAATAGAGACAAATAAATATACCCTTCCCACTAAAACATAAAGCCATAATAAAAGAAGCTATGTATTATCATATGTTATTCCTCCTGGACTCACATTTTCATTCTCGTTGAGTTGCTTTTGGTTAAAACCACTACTAAAATATCTATCAATGTACAAAAAGATATATACAAGAAACATAAACCTACCTTGCACCTTAACAATGCTCTAATAAAGTTATTTTAATACTGTTTTATAAATTAAAAATTATTAATATTTAAAGATTAATCAAATAATTTTTAAAATTAGTATAATATTTGTACTTTATATTTTAAATTAGTCTTTAATTAAATTAATGATTAATTTTATAATTTTGTACACTAGTAGAAAATTATTAAATAGAAACTAATTTTAAAAAATAAAAATAATTAATTATTATATTGACTAAATTAAAAACTATTTTAAAAATTAAAAAAATTATTTATCAAAAATAAAAATTAATTTAAATATCTGTATTTTTTAATCTCTAAAATAATATTTAATTTAGTTTTTATTTAATAATTTTATTATAATAAGAGAATAATAAATTATTTTTTACAACCAATTTTCTTGTATTGCAAAATTTCAACATTAGGTAACTGTACATAAATATGAGATATTGCATAACTGTGAAGCCTAGACACAGTAGATTCTGCTTGCGTAATCTGCTAGTGCTGATAAATAATAAAAAGAAGAACTGAGTAGCAGTCCAAAGTGTTAGGAACATGATCATGGCCAACACAATTGCTGTGGTTGTGGAGCTGTTAAATAGCACTTACAGAGTGAAAAAGCCTCTATGGGACTTAGTTCATGGAGCACAAGGGGAATTTGTCTAGTATTCTTTTTTTCATCTATCTCTCAGGCTATTTTAGTTAGGTTTCTGAGCCAGATGAGCATCCTCTTCTTGGTGGAGTAAGTGCTGTCTTGGTGGAGTCATGGTTGTGTTTGGTAGCTGTGAGTTGTGTTAAATCAAACAGGATCAATGAAACCTTGTTGCAGGTTAGTTTATGTAGATGAAGGGGAAGTTGTTGGGTTGTGCTTCAACAAGATAACAGTATGACAGTATAGATGCTGGTTGTCTAGGGATTTTGTATTATTTATGCTGAATTTGCTGCATAATCTCCAGTAATAGTCATTAGGAAGCCTAGTACATATATTAGTCTTTACTGGTTTGTAGTGTTTATGGAATGTAATGGTACGAAACAAAATATTTTTTTTTTATTAAAAGCTTTATTTGTTCCATATTTACTTGTTTTTTTTGTGTTTGGTGTTAATGATTTTGAATGAAATTTTTGTAGTATGTATCATTGTTGTGAAATAGTTATGGTTATACTTTGGTACCTTTAAATTGGCTGAAAGGTGTGGAAGGTTGAGTTTTATGATGCAGGGTATGTTATGAAGGAAAAGTGCTTTACTACAAAGATGTCATCAGAACAAGGCTTTGGAACTAAAATCAACAACAACACCTGTGGTGCAATGATGATAGGGTATATGCAGAATTGGAGAGGAAGATGAATTTGAATGTTCATATGCTATTTGGGTTTTAGAATCTGTTGTTGTATTTTTTTTTTCTGTTTTTTTGCATTATCTTGCAGCAAACATGACAAATTTTTTTATGTTTAAGTTTGTTGTTGTTCTGTTTTTATTTATCTATTCTCAGTTTGGATAAGGGTTGAGACACCCCTGAAGTGTCTCTTTTAATTTAATTTTATTCTTTGTTAAAAAAAATGGTACGAAACAAAACATAAATCTGAGATAGATTAGATAATGCCCCATATTTACAAGAGATGCATCCCACAACTCACATTGTCATATAGATCCCTACAGTGATGATGTACATGATTTCTTAGTGGGACAGTAACAAAAGTTAAAAGAGATTAATCTTTCTAACAAAAATGATATGTTTTGCAAAAGAATAGTAAAATCGTTACTTTCTATTAACAATATACCATTATGCTACCTTAGATTAAAAGCCGTGATTTATATTGTCCAAAAAAATCTTCTTGACCACCTTAATCTATGCATAAGGTTGGTAAAAAAAAACCAATCAAAATATGAAATTTTTTTCCTTTGGATATTCTTCCAAGTTCATGCCTTAACTTGTGCTAAGATAAACACTTCTTAGTTGTTAATATGCAGTTCCTACAAATAACATTATTGTTATGAATCCCATACTAGAAAGATAGAAGTGATTTCTTGTTAGTTTGTGGTGAATTGTACACACTCCAACCCACTCATCAGACATCTTCAGTATATTTCCAACTAACCTACAACTAAAGAAAATGTTGGAAATTGTGTTTTTTAAATGCAAATAAATGAGCATAAGTGCACGTGATATTTTATTCTTCTGTTTTAATTATTTTTTAATTATGTTTTAATTGTTGATTTAATATTTCTAGGTAACTAATCAAAGATAATAAAATATCTTTCGATTTATTCAAAAAAAAAAAAACAATTGGTATTAGAGCTATCTTCTTGAGGTATCTGTGAGGTTATTAGAGTGCATCAATGGAATGAGGTTCCAATTTTTCAGCAATGGCACCACCTGTCTTTGATGGAGACAATTATCAAATGTGGGTTGTTCGTATGGAGACCTACCTAGAAGCATTGGATTTATAGGAAGGTGTAGAAGAGGACTATGAAATTCAGTCCCTTCCAGAAAACCCTACTGTGGCACAAATAAAATCACAGAAGGAAAAAAAGATGAAAAGATCAAAGGCAAAAGCATGTCTATTTGCAGTTGTATCTCCTATGGTATTCACAAGGATAATGTCCTTGAAGTCAGCAAAAGAAATCTGGGATTACCTTAAGGTAGAATATGAAGGTGATGAGAGGATTCGTGGAATGCAAGTGCTAAATCTAATCAGTGAGTTTGACCTGCAGAGAATGAAGGAGTCAGAATCCGTAAAAGAGTACTCTGACAGACTTCTAACCATTGCCAACAAAGTGAGGTTGCTTGGATCTGTGTTAAAAGATTTAAGAATTGTGGAAAAACTGCTTGTAACGGTTCCAGAGAGGTTTGAAGCCACCATAACAACCCTAGAGAACACAAAGGACCTATCAAAAATTTCTCTTGCAGAGCTCTTAAATGCTTTACAAGAACAAAGAAGAGCCATGAGACAAGATAAAACAATAGAAGGAGCCTTAGCAACCAAACATGAAGGTGGCTGGAGAAACAAAGGTAGCAAGTTCAAGCAGAACCAGCAAGAAAATGGAGAAGTTGTTGCACACAATAACGACAAAAGGAGAAATTACCCTCCTTGTAAGCATTGGAACAAGTTAGGTCATCCACCGTTTAAGTGCTAGAGAAGACCTAATGCTAAGTGCAACAAGTGCAATCAACTTGGGCATGAAGCAGTCATTGTAGAAACCAAAGTGAGCAACAAGACGTACATGCTCAATTTGCAAACGAGGAGGAGGAGGATGTACTTTTCGTTGCAATTGGTTTCAAAAGCAATATTTCAAGTGCATCTTGGCTAATTGATAGTGGATGCACAAATCACATGACTTATGACAACAAACTTTTCAAGGAGTTGAAGCCTTCAAAAATTTCAATGGTCAAGATAGGTCATGGGGGTCACATTTCAGTAAAAGGAATATGAACCATTGTTGTAGCAACACATTCAGGTACTAAAACTATTACTCATGTGTTATATGTACCTAACATAGACCAAATTTATTGAGTGTTGGTCTGTTGCTGCAAAAAGGCTTCAAGGTGTTTTTTTTTTAAGATAACCACTGTTTGATCAAGCTACCGAACAAGATTTGTTCAAGGTACAAATGAGAGACAAAAGTTTCTCCTTAGATCTATTTCTATTTCAGGAGGAGGAGTCTGATCACGGGTTTCTCAAGATGCAAAAATCTGAAATGGAAGATGATCCACCAATTAAAGGCAATCGATTACTCTCTAACATATATCATAGATGTAACATTGCAGTATGTGAACCTGCTGATCACAGAGAACCTGTTGATCACAAAGAAGTTATCAATGACCCAAAGTCGAAAAAGGCAATAGAGGAAAAGGTGTATATGATTGAGAAGAACGAAACTCGTGAGCTTGTTGACATATCTCGAGATAGAAAGGTACATCAAATGGAAGTCAAGTTAACATTCCTAAATGAATTTCTTGAAGAGGAAATTTTGTTGAGCAACCTAAAGGTTTCATTGTGGAAGAAAAAGAAGACAAAGTTTATAAGTTGTCTAAAGTTATTTATGGCTTAAAAGGGGTTCCCAGAACATGGTATAACCGAATTGATGATTATCTTATCAGCTTAGGGTTTGACAAAAATCTTTTAGAATATGCACCTTATGTCATCAAAAGGTGTTGAATGGAGATTAAGCAAAGCGAGGATGAAAGAATTTTTTTTTGCAAATTTGTTTACCAAGCCACTTCCAGCCAACAAGGTTGAGTTCTCACGACAAAAGATTGGAATTTGCAGTTCAAAAAATCAAGGAGGAGTGTTGAAAATTGTGTTTTTTAACTGCAAATAAATGCACATAAGTGCACGTGATATTTTATTCTTCTATTTTAATTATGTTTTAATTGTTGATTTAATATTTCTAGGTAAACTGTTCATAATTTAAGAGTCACTTACTACAAGTACTAATGTAATTGTTAGCAAAGATAATAAAATATCTTTATCTGAACTTATTAAAAAAAACCAACAGAAAATATGATTTGTGGACTCTCATTCAAACTCTTCTCGTTTCTTTCTTTCGCTTACAAACGTTTCCCATAAATAAAATAAAGAATTTAATGCGATTTTGACCTAGGACTGTCTTGTTTACAATACACGATAGAATGTAGTTTCTACGTGAGTAAACAAAAGCAGGAATTGTGTAGTGAGATGTAAAGTTTTATAGTGAAACATAATATAATGAGAGTTTTTCATAAAAAAAAATATAGAAGCAGGAATTTATCTGCCGACCACTCCACCTTTGGTTACAGTAAATCACATGTGATGAAGATCAAGCTGCAACTTTTGTCAAAGGTGACACCAAAGAAAAAATTCACACAAACTTTAGTGTGACAGCCTTTTGTTGGTTGTGCTCAATGAATGAGCACAGGCGTGCATGCACAAATTTTGTGTGCTCATCAGTGAGAAAAGGTTGGGTTATAGAAACTGAACGTGCCTTCCTTTTCGCTATTTATCACACTCCTCTCTGCTTTTGCTTTACTACTACTACAAATAATTCCTTCCTTAGATAAATTCAACTCTTTTTCTTCAACACTCTATTCTGTGATTTATTATATGTGTTTGTTCACAATGAAAACATGAAAAGTAATTCCAAATTTCACCTTTTTTTATAATATATTTCTTGTCTGAGGAAAACTTTCATTTTTCAGAATAAAGGAAAGGACTAGTCCTAAATCACTTAATTAACAAATCCCTGCTTTGTGAACGGATCAACTTAGATTCAGTTCATCCAAATTGCTCTAAGTTCTATCTTTCTCTTACTTTCAAATATTTTTTATGATTTTATGTGAATTTGCAACTTTTTTGTAACGCCGTACATGATAATGCACGCCTATTGGGCCTATTGTGTCCACTTCCACTTAAAGGGGAAAACACAAGAATTATTCTCAAGTGCACAACGTGAAAATTATGTTGTGTGTGCACCCTGGACTTGGTTATGATATCATTTTTCTGTGGCCATAATATGCAGTTTGGAATTGCTGATACCCACATTTTCATATATCTTCATAGTACATGGAATGGCCTTTTTTTTTTTTACTTTCCATGAATGTCAGAATGAATGTTCAAAACTAATTTGACATTTTGTAATCACTTTTCTGATAATGCAAAGATTGGAACTGGAACAACAAATAGATGCACATTAAAGCTGCATTATAGTTGTCTAACTACTGCATATCTGAAGCCTTGAGTCTGCATTTTCTTTGGCTTTGAAGGAAAGCTTTCTGTCTGTTTCTTAGAGGGCCTATGCAGAATTGGAGGTGCAGGTTTTGTGCTTCTATGTCTGAATCAGATTTTTTATAAGAATTGAGATACTCTTAAAAGTGTCATCTTTTATTTAATTTATTTATTGTTGATAAAAAAAAACTTTTTTCCAACACTCTTTTTATTATGAATTCTATTTATATTTTTCTTTTCTGTTGGAAAAATAATAATTTGGGATGAAGTTTATAACCTATAATAAAAGAGTGTTAGAAAGCAAATGTAAGAGAGAATATCCCTAACATTCTTTCTTGCTTCAAACTCATTGTGGTAAGACTTGTACTGTAAATTTCATAAAAATTGATGCTTGCAACCATGGCGGTGAGCAGATAAATTATGATAGGCATATATTATGTTGAGTTCTAGGTACTCTAATAATATAATTTATTAAAATATATTTTATTTTCCAACATTTTGAATTTTAAATTAAATAATTTTATTATCTTACTTTATGGTCATTTATTGTATAATATAATTTATTAAAATATATTTTATTTTCCAACTTTTTGAACTTTAAATTAAATGATTTCAACCAAGTCCAAACTATAAGTTGTGTCTTATTAAACATCTCTTTTGCATGAGTCTTTTCATTCCTTATAATTACATTTCTTTGTTTCTATATACTCCACGCCACAACAATCTTCATTCATCTCCAAATCATATTTCTTTTGGCATTTGGGTTTACGAGATTAAATTGTTGAAAATAGATTTTGGTTAGTTATGATAAACTATATTGTGTCATACCCACCCATCACGTATTTTTCATACTGGTGTGTTAGTTTTGCAATTGAAGAATAAATGGAGGGTAGACATTATTATCCCATTTAATGGTTGGCAAATGCTTCCTACACTCAATCATTTTTAACCTGAACCCAACATATTTTTTTTAATTTTCAAAAATGTCCTTAATTCCGGAAATAAAAATCTAGAATTAAAAATAATATATTTTGGAAAAATAAATCCGGAAGTGATTATTGAGTTTCGGAAATAAAAATCTGGAAACAAAAATTAAAATTCTATTTTGAATAAAAAAAATCCGGAATTGAAAAATAATACAGAAAAAAAAATCTGGAAAAGTAATTATTATGTTTCGGAAATGAAAATCCGGAAACAAAAATGAAAAACTCATTCCAGATAAAAAAATCCTTAATATAAAATTTTGTTCCGGAAAAAAAATCCAGAACACATATTACGGAAATTTGTTTTAAGGACAGTTTCGTCTTTTCCGCTGAGATGGGTGCAGTGATACGGTGCAGGAAGCAATTGCCTTAATGGTTTAGAACTTCAGCATTTGGGCCAATTGATTGCGTGACTAATTTTCTGTGATTGGGCCAGGTACATGTCCTTATATGCAACACACTTCTCCCTCATACTAGCATTGGATTGGGTTTCCTTCACTGTTGATTAATAAAAAGAATAAGAGAGAGAGAGAAACAAAGATATAAAAGTCTACCTAAGGGTATAATAGAAAATAGAATACATAATACAAAACCCGTGTACATATGCAAACACTATATAGGTTACGTTACATGCTTAACATCCCCTTTAAATTTATGGTGGGATTAATGACTACCATAAGTTTATCTCTGAAATGAGTAAAAGATGACATAGACAAAGGTTTTGTAAGAACATCATCCACTTGATATCGTGTAGGAAGGTGAACTAAAGATACTTTCTTCTTTTGAATATAGTGACAAACAGAGTGCATATCTAGTTGAAAGTGTTTGGTCCTTGAATGCATAATTGGATTAGCCCTTAAAAGTATGACTCCCAAATTATTAGAAAAAAATTTAGGCAAAGTAGGGTGAATGTGTAGCTCATTGAATATAAAATTAGCCATATAAAGCTAAAATTGCAACAATGCTTCTACTCAATTTCTGTACTGCTCCTTGACACAACTTTTTTGTTTATGAGAACTCCATGATACAATGTTTGAACCAAGAAAAGCAGCATACCATGTCGTTGATTTCTATCATCCAGATCTGTGCCCCAATCAGCATTAGCAAAGTCAAGGATGGATGCATGAGAACTTTGTTTGATAAGAAGCCCATGATTGGTGGTGTCAGCAAGGTAGCAAAGAAGTCTTTTGACTGCTTTCCAATGATGGTCCTAGGGATTATGCATGAATTGGCATGCTTTGTTGACATCATAAGATAAATCAGGTCGTGTGATGAGAATATATTGTAAAGCTCCAACCATAGATTGATACAGTGTGGGGATTTGCTCATGCTTCGGAGCCTCGTCACAATGCAATGACCATTCCTTTGGTGAACCTAGCCAGGAGTATCCGCAATAATTAAGGAAACAAATAAAGGAAGAGGTCACTCAGGATCTTACTCAAAGGTTAATGTAAAAGTTTGGCAAGCAGATGAACATGGAGTTTGACAAACAGTTGGACACTCTCGCAACATCCACCTAGTATAATACAACATGACTTGTGTCATGTTATCAGAGTCAACACTAAAGGGAGTTATTCAGTTGCTCATCCATCGGGGTGATGTTGGCTCAACTAGTCAATGTGAGTTGTATGTTGATGATGATTCTTCCTCCTGATTGGTGACCCTTGGTAAGTGGTATGAAGGAGCCACCATATTACACAGTGCCCCTTTTCCTTCTCATTTGATAAAGGCCATGGTGGAGAAGGTCTTATATGGTGATGTTGTAGTTCCTCTACCAACATCAAAGGTGGCAATTGTAGCACATGCACTACAAACCTTCATTGTCTGGCCTAGACCTCTCGTGAAACTTATATTAAAGTCTTTAGTATATTTTTGCACTAATATCCTTAAATATGAAATATGTGATATATTAGCTAAGTTAATTGTTTGTTTGTTTATGTGTATTAGGAATGTAAGACAAAAATGCTTGTGGAACAAAAGAAAACATTGTCCACTAAGGATCTTGTGGCAGCATTGGTGGAAGTTGCTACAATTATAGGTACAACCCCTACAGATGTTCCATGGGATGACAATGTTTTTGGTAGGGACAATGATGTACCATTATAGTTACACAGGTCTGATTTGTTGAAGATTGCATATGGAGATCAAGAGCTTAACATATCAGTTGTGCAATTATGGATAATTATTAAAACCTTTATACTCATTTTTTATTATATATTATAACAATTTATTAAAATTTAGGTATATTTATAGATTATGCTTGGATTAGGGGAAATGAGACACATATAAGTTTTTGGACCCTCAACAAAATCATCCACTAAGTAACAAAAAACTAAACAAAAATATACATCACCATTACCTTAAAGAACACGGAGAAAAATAATTTTATATACCTAAGAAGTATATACCTTTGAATTCTTTCTCTTCTACTATGAACTATATACCTTTCATATCGCGTATAGTTTCTTACTAGCTTTCTTTGTTCATCTCAAGCATTTTTCCTGCTGGTGACATGTTCAACATTCATTTTGTATGCCGTTGACATGAATTTTTCTTTTCAATCCAAATTTTGTTTCTTTCAAGGCTTCTTAACATCCTCAACTCTTGATATTCTCCATTGTCTCAAAAGACGGTCTGCCTAAGAGAAATCAAGGTTGAATATTTTTTTATCCTTGGTGTGTGGTTGACGAAGAACAAACAACTCAAGGAAGAGCAACAATAATAGATGCTGAAGTAGCTAGAATTTTGAATGAAGGGTAGAGTTCTATTAACTTTACGTACCATTGTAGGTATTTTGTTGATGTTGTCCACAAGCCATAATTCATAATTGATAAAATTCTTCCTAGTGGAATTAAAGTTTTCAACCACCAAAGCAGCTCATGACAATGAAAATGTGAGGTCCATGTTGCAAACGAAATACATAGCACATGCAAGCCTTCTTCATTATGGTTGTCGATTGTCTCCATTATAGCACGCCCTTCAACTCCTTTAGCCTTTCACCTTAGCTCAACAAAGTTATACCCTCTCCATTATCATCTCCTTTATGCTCGACAAACTTTTTTATCAAATGAAAACAAAGTAACAAGCTCCAAACATTACGTTTCATCAACGTCAAAATGAGAGCTACATATTTAAATAAATCTTTTTCTCTTGAAAATATGAAGTTTTTTTGTTTTTAATCAAGTAAAAAGAGTTTATCACGTCACTAAAAAAAATTATTAAATAAAAATTAATTTTAAAATTAAAAATAATTAACCATTATATTGATTAAATTGGATATTACTTTGTAAATTAATATCTAAAATAATTTCTGTTATTAATATTTTTTTAAAATTAATTTCTAAATTCTTAATTAGCTATTAATAATTTAAAATTTAATTTAATTGGTAGTTAAAAATTTGATAGTTAATCAGTTTAAAAAATAATTTATAAATTTTTATTATTAATAAAAATTATTTTAAATAATATTTTTTAATTTTGATAAAATAGTTAATTTCTTGTAATGTATTTATAATCTTTGTAAATATTTAAAAATAAAAAAAAATGTTATATTTACATAGTAAAAGTATATAATTTTATATTTTCTAAAGGCATAAAAACAAATATTATATTTATGAGAAAGTATAACATGCTGCTGACCACAAAATTGAAGTGGAAACCATTACAAAATGTTTGTAAAGGTTAACATTAAAAATTTACATACACTAAAAATAAAAAACATTGGATGTATCTGAATCATAGTAATGAATGTCGGTGAGAATTACAATCAAATTGGTTAAAATAGGCACGTTCCTGTTGCTGATTGTTGACAAATCAAACATCAGAATAAAAGGATATTACCCACTGGGGTTGACTATTTATAGCTGACATGACATCTACATTTTAGGATTTGATTAAATAATAATGAAATCTTTGGCACCATTTATTTTTTATTTGGTTTTTTAATTTTAAATATACTTATTAGATATTTGAATCTTTGTATTTTTATTCATAATTAATTTTATTGAAAAATATTTTTTAATTAATAATTAATAAAATCTTTTTATTTTATTTTACAACGCTCGAAATTTGAGTGTAGGAAAAGGCAATTGCTATTTTTTATGTTTATTTATATCAATGATTATACAATAATATTAAAGAAAAAACTAAAAATATATTTCTTATTAACTATAAATGTTAAAATTATAAATCCTTTTAATTTTTATTCTCATTTAAAAAATCATTTATTAGAGTCCTTTCATCTAATTAATGAGTTATTTTGGCTTACTAAAAGTACCACTACAGTACTATACTATTATTTAATAGCAGGAAGAAAACTCACAAACATCTTTTTTAAACATCTTAGCTAAACTTTAAAATTTAAGTAAACAGTTGTAAAAGCTAATAACATTTATAATACATGAAAAACCTAAATAAACAATAACAAAAAAATTAAAAATAAAATATTTGAAAAGTAAGAAAAATTTGTCGAATCCAAGTCAAAATATGTAATGTATTAGAATATTCAAAAAATAGATGTTGAATAAATTCTTCATGCTTTTCATAAACATATATGCAAACCCTTATTTCGAATATGCGGATTTGTAGGAAGTCTTAACTGATTTAAGACTGCCAACTCGTGCGTGAGACTATATATTATGGGTGGTCCGATAGCGGCCCGATAGCGGGTGACGCGATAGGTCCAACACAAACACTCACTAGAATAGGCTCGAAAATGGTTATGATACCATATTACAAAAGTGGACTTTAAGCCTAACTCAATCCCATAAAATCGGCTCAATGAGGTGAAGTTCGCATCCACTTATATACAATAAATTGTCCTTATCTCTAATCGATGTGAGATCTTCATCATCAGATGTCAAGTTGCATGATGATATCTAATCTGAAAACTCTTTTATAAAAAATTAAAAATAAAATATTTAAAATAAGAAATTCTTTACTCAGTTATCCGTACTCAAAAAGGGTGGCTAAGTTGTTAAATGCCTCTCTCTCTACTTTTTCTTCTTTTTCCTTTATAAAAATGCATCCTCATCAATTATGTTCAACAGTAGAGGAATTGGATCAGAATGCACCTACTTTATTTGTGGCGGAAAAATTCTTTTTTGTTTTCATCATTGTCCTTATAAATGTTGGACTGCCATTAAAGAAGAATACCAGACAGTAGTGAAGTTTCACGTTATTGTTAAAATTAAGTTTATAACAAAATGTAAAATATGAACATTAATATATAATAATGATAAAAATAAAAATAATAGCAAAAATATCTCTACTTATATAAGATAAAATATGTTCATCATAGAGAAAAAAATATGGCTACAAAAATACTATATATTTCTTACATAAAATAATCGATTAATTTTATCTACAATCAATTGTCTTTTGTAATAATAAAAAATTCAATTTTTTTTCTTTATAATCAATTATTTTTGTTTAGATAGTTCTAAAGAAATAATCGATTCTGGCATTATTTATTTTCTTTTATGTTTTTATGCAAATTAAATTCATTTTCCTTTCTTACCCTCTATGGATAAAGATTCGATTTGATGGGAGCAAGTTGAATAGGAAGCGCGTTACCATAAAAAACATGTAATAACTATTCTGTTGTAGATCGTACTTGTATGTAAGAGGATTCATAAAGGCTATAGGCTTAAGATTTTAAATAAATTAATGGATACTTCTTAATCATTCACTCAAACAATTTATGGTGATATATGTTATTTTATTGTAATTCTTCTATCTTTATTTATTTATTTTATAAAAATTAAATTTTAAATTTAATTCAATTTTACTAGCTTATATCACTACAATAAAATCATGAAATAGAAACCAATTTATAGAAACTAAAATAATTAGTTGTAATAGTAACTAAATTAGAGACCATTTTAGAAACTAAAAAGAAATTTTGGTTTCTAAATTAGTTTCTGTTATTTTTTATTATTGTTAAATAGTTTCTGATTAGCAACCAAGGTTTTTGCTACCAAAATTAGAAACTAAATAATTGGTAGTTAAAATCTTAGTTGCTAATTAAATATCAATTTAAATTTTTTTTAACAATAATAGAAACTAATTTAGAAACTAATTTTTTTTTAGTTTTTAAATGGTCTCTATTTTAGTTCTCATTGTAACTAATTATTTTGGTATCTAAAAATTAGTTTCTGTTTTATGATTTTCTTGTTGTAGTGTATACTATAAATTTTATATTTGATCTATTTCCAATCATTTTTATAAAAATAATGGGTGTTCTTGGTTTTCTTTATCAAGAGACACTTTTTTTTTTGTGTGTAGACAATGATTGTCACACTTAAAAAGTAAGTTGAGGTAAGATATACCTTATAGGCTTCAAAGCACTAAATGATGAACCTTCGCACACTTTATATCACTTTTATTCTCATCATTTCATAAAAATTGTAAAAATTAGTAAGTCTCGCCATTATCTAAACCCTATTAGCTTGCAATACGACAAAATAACCTTTTCTGGTCTATACCTAAAACCTAGCAAATCCAACACAAATGTAAGCAAATGAAAAGAAATGTTTTGGAGATTACGTTGTGGTAAAACAATTGAAAGAAAAACACAAGTTTGAAGGATGAAATATTCATCTAATCCATCATTCTTACACTTTATTTTTTAGTGCAGAGTGTTATCGATTAATTCTCAAACAATGGTTCAGCTTCACTTATATATATTATTTCAAACGAAAATTAATCTTCTTAACCAATATTGTTGAGTTTGTGTTTGGCATGAAGTGCACTTTCTCATGTATGTCGGTCAAAATTGTATTACATAGAATATTTATATTTTTAAAAAAATAGAAGCTCAACACAATAAATTTGGAAAATATAAAAGACAGGGAAAAAAATTAGTGAATTGTGATTAAGTTCAATTTCATCACTCGAAGGGTGAAAGTGAAGTCTTACGCTAACTTTTTTTTTTTCTGTAAGAAAGAATAAATAAATGTGAACCACTTAATGACTGATATAATCTTTATATAAATCAAAAAAGAACTCCAAAACCTTCTTCTAAGAAAAAAAAAACTTTAACATCCTACCAACAACAACTAACAAAACACTCAAACAACAAGGAATCTAACCAACAACTCAAAAACATCACTTAACCAATCTCATACAAACCAAAAGATCAAGACACCAGTCAGAATATGAAAAATAAGTTTAGGGTATCTTGGAAGTTACCAAAGACCAAACCTTTAATTGAACTAAAGTGAACATTCTTGAAACATCAATCACACCACCTTTAAAAATGACATTATTCTTGTGCTTCCAAATCTCACTTACTACAACAATCCAAATCCTTTCCCAAACAACATTAACAGATTCATATGCACTACACATCTTAAATTGTAAAAAGTTAAAACATGAGTCATGGTGATCCATGGACGCCAAACCAAGTCAAGCGTATCACTGACTCCAACAAACCAAGTTATTCTTGTTGGGTATGAAGTCATGACCAATTGGGTTGGGTTGACTAGACACCATGTTTAGTGAGTGGGCTTAATAATTGTGTCCCCTTTATAATTTCTATTTAAAGATATCATTGTACTTGTAATTGGTTTGCAAATGACAGAATGAAAACCTAATAGTTGCTCGTGTGGATGTAGGTTGCAGTTGGCGACCGAACCACGTTAAATCTTGTGTCGTTTATTTTTATGCAATTAATTCGTGATTGTGTGTGTTGCTTCCGCGAGCGTTTTTTTTCCATGAAGTGGTATCAAGAGCTTTGGTTCGTTTACACACTAGAGCTCTGATTCGTAGAAATTAATCGACGATACGTGAAAATTGCGGTTGCAGTAGCGTCCCAAAGTTAGGGTTTCGCAGAGGTTGCAACAACGTCCCAAACCTAGGGTTTCGCAGAGGCAGCAACAACATTCCAAAGCTAGGGTTTCATAGAGGCGACAGTAGCATCCCAAAGCTAGGGTTTCACAGCGGTGCAAGGAGGAGGCTCCCAAATCTGCTTCACGACGGTGGTGGTGCGGAGCGCCAGTGCAGTGGGGACTGCGACCAGGTCTGTTGGTGAGTGATTTTGGGTGGTGTGTAATTTTTTGTGTTCTTGATTTAAAAAAAAAACATTGCCAAGATCTGAAATTAGTTGTTCCGAGTATCTCGTCTAGTCATTTGAGATGGCAGAAGACGGGAGGTTCCGAATTGAAAAATTCGATGGTACAGATTTCAGTTGGTGGAAAATGCAAATTGAGGATTTGCTAGTTCAGAAAGATTTGGACGTGGTTTTGGGTGACAAGCCAGAAAAGATGTCTGATGCAGAGTGGGCAGGTTTGGATCGGAAGGCTATGTCCATTATTCGACTTCTTTGACCAAGAATGTTGCGTTCAACATTCTGAAGGAGAAGACAACAAAAGGTATCATGGAAGCATTGTCTAACATGTATGAGAAGCCATCTGTTGCAAACAAGGTGTATTTTATTAGAGAATTGGTGAACACAAGGATGAAGGAAGACAATTCAGTTACTGAGCAGATCAATAAAACGAATTCGATCTTAGCTAGACTTATGTCAGTGGGTATTAAGTTCGATGATGAAGTTCAAGCTTTACTACTATTATCGTCTTTGCCTGACAGTTGGTTCGGAACGGTTACAACACTTACCAGTTCAGCGGGATCAGATGGATTCACTTTTGAGAAGATTCGTGATCTCATTCTTGGCGAGGATATTCGAAGAAAGAGTTCTGGGGAATTATCTAGTGAATCGCTATATGTCATCATAGGTAAGAAAAATATCAGATATAGTGGGAGTAAGAACAAAAGAAGGAGTCAGTCAAAGACTCGGGATTGCTCAAGTGTAACATGTAGGAACTGCAAGGAGGTGGGGCATTTCAGGAATCAACTACAAGGAGGTGGGAGCAAGAACAAAAGAAGGAGTCAGTCAAAGACTCGGGATTGCTCAAGTGTAACATGTTGGAACTGCAAGGAGGTGGGGCATTTCAGGAATCAATGCCCAAATGATAAACAAGTCAACA
>Ga0123342_1004273_pt1 | contig 21956 bp, 9 predicted proteins | sample Turbeawhitnodule_FD_89960 | JGI IMG/M metagenome (GOLD analysis project Ga0123342, IMG submission 89960) | Root nodule microbial communities of legume samples collected from Mexico - Turtle bean Mexico white nodule | ecosystem: Host-associated > Plants > Roots > Nodule | place: Mexico: Nepantla...
TTACCTTTTCTTTTTAACATATCATTATATTTAAAAAAAAAAAAAAAAAAAAAATCTGTCTGTAGGAGGAAACGGACTTACTAAGACCAATACTTTTCTCATCTCAAATTTAATCTTTAGATATTAAAATAGAGTTTTTAAATTGATGGTCTAAAATAATATATTTTCATTGGATTGAGATTGATGCCCTATTATGTAGTTGGCTCATGACCCATTTCATGCATGTCTCCTTGTCCATGGCTACTCCTCATGCACAAAATAAGTAATTCTATGAAGTTTTTATGCCTCCACCCATTAATTACCTTCAAGTTAATTAGCCTTAAGACACCGAAAACTATGTGAAATTAGTTAAATAAAAAAATGTAATGAAATTCTTTGCATTGCTAGACATATATTCGTAAGCATGCACTTAAACAAAATATTATGTTTTAACATCTTAGATTATGCTCTCTAATCATTCATCCATAATTTAAGTAACAATCTCCTCAATTTTGTAATCAGTAATATCTTAATAACTAATCAATCATATTTATTAAGAGAGGTTCTATATTTCTAACATAGCTCCACGAAGATTAAAGTATATGATATTCCTAAATTTAACCAAATTATAAAGAAATTTTATTGTTCTTGAATGTATTAATATAAACTAATTAAATCTTAAACTTATCTAGTTAGGTAATAAAGTAATTATAGTTTATATAATTTTGTGTCCTAATCAATAATAATGTAAAAAACAACAAAAACAATAGATTTTTCATTTTCATATTAGAGCATGCATAACCGTTATCTTGTTAAAATAAATGACATAATAATTTATATGCAATTTTTAAAAGAAAAAATGCCACTAAAGTTTAATTATTCCATAATTAACAATGGGAAAGTAACTTTTTCTCACTAATTTGACCACTTAATTAGTCATTTTAGTAATATATTGTTGTAATAAATATTTTTTTACCTTAAAACCACTACATCAACTGTAATAATAATTAATGTGCGACACGTGAAAAATTTGAAGCATTTTTTTGTTTGAAGTACAATTTTTAATATTTTAACTTTTAATTTAAGAATTTTTTTATCATTTTTTAAAACCTAAACTCTAAACACATGCTATCAGTGATTTGATTAAAATTGTTGGGATAAGAATTTTGCTTGGTAATTTTTTTTTTGAGAATCGCTCTTTTTAAATAACTAGATGACAATATTTTCTAATAATAAATATTATCTTCAAATGATAATAAAATTTCAAACTAAATTAATCGAAGTCTTGAAATGAGATATTTTCATAAAAATATAGTTTTGATTGTAGATAAGATAAAAATGTGAAGCAGAGAAGTCCTTTCCGAGAAGAAAAAGAGAAAAAGAGAAAAGGAATCGAGCTATAAGGACTTGTGCATTTAAAGAATAAGTCTCTTATTTGAAATGTCAGAAACCAAGTTATGAAGATAAGAAGTCCATAGAATCACACATTTTTTTCTCACTAAAGTGGATTGAACCAATTTTTATACATACCGCCACATCAACTCTGAAAACGACTTAAGAAGCTTATCACATCGTTAATTTCTTATCCCAAATAGACTTTTGTTGTTTTTCCATAGTAAAAGAAAAGAAAAGTGGTTATAGGTCAGATTTTTTATAAAGTGATTTTTTTTTTTCGTTTTCTGCTTTTAGTCTTCACGCTTATCAGGTGTTAGTGATTTCTGATCGTATTTCTTTTCACCAAATGATTGTGGAGAAATATGTAAAAATAGTTCAAGGATCAGCACAATATGCAGGTGAGTTTAGAGAAAAAATCATATCATTATAAGAAAATTATATAATAGAAATCAATTTTAGAAACAAAAAATAGTTAGTTATTATAGTGGCTAAATTAGATATATTTTAGAAATTAAAAAGTTTTTGGTTTCTAAAGTAGTTTTTATTATTGTTAAATAGTTTATAAATTGGTATCTAATTAGCTACCAAAGTTTTAACTACCAATTATTTAGATTCTAAATTTGGTAGCAAAAACTTTGTTAGTTAATTAAATACTAATTTAAAAACCATTTAACAATAATAAAAACTAATTTAGAAATCAAACAACTTTTTAGTTTATAAAATGATCTCTAATTTAGTCACTATAACAACTAATTTTTTTTTTCTCTAAAATTGATTTTTATTGAATATTTTTTTCTTATAATATATATCACTAGTATTTATATTTTTTTTTAATAGACCTCAACGGTCATGGATCCATTCGTAGATAAAAAAAACAATTCAATTCTACCTTAATCACATTTTCCAGATAAATTGACTTAATTACCGTTTAAATAAAATTTTACTGAATCTATTTAGATTAGATGAGTCATTAGAATTTTTCCACCATTCGATGTTGGCCATTTTGACTATCTGGTAGTAAAGTTATTGTTAATAAATGGTGACTTGAAGATATAGAGAACCTGATTCAGCATGTTCCCAAAGCCCTATGGAAGTGCAGTGGAAATTGGCAGGGCAGGGCCAACATGCATGCATGTCTCTTGCCCTTATGCATTATTATTATTATTCTATACGATATGACTCCTGAGACTCATAGTCACATCACTCATCTAACTCTAACAATAGTAACACTGCAACCACCTCTCATGGCTACAAACTACCACCTCTACTCTATTATAGTCTTCTTGACCAGTTTTCACCACCTTTACAACCCTTTTTTTCTAGTCTGAGTTATGTCATTTTTCTTACAGAGAAACTGTGTTATGTCACCTAGGCTTTTGTTTAGACTATGTGAATTAGGAGGAACGGAAATGGGTTAAAGGAGAGAGATAGAAAGGTAAGTTGAAAATATCCATAGGAGTTCCTTTTTGTGATGTGAAAATGAGAAGAATTTCGTCACCCATATACGTGTTTTTCATGTTTTCTTCTTTTGTGGTCTCCCATCTTCTAATTCTCACTGGTACCCAACCAGGTCTAATGCACATATCACTCCTCACCTTTTTTTTTATGTCTTACACGATGTTTCATCAAAAATCAAGAGACTGCGATGTCAATTTATCTTTTCACTATGAGACACAATAATATCTGTCCAAATAAAAAATAATATTTTTGGTTAAATATGGTTTTTTTTATTGATGTAGTATAACGTGAAATTATTTTTTATTCATTTTATATCTTTTGATATTTATAGTAAAAAAATTATTAAAATAAGTTATTGTGAGTTTTTCGAAGTAATAAACATGTTTTTCATATGAACTAATATCTTAAAATATTTAATGACTCGTTAATGATTTGAATATTATAATATTATAATATAGTTGACGTTAAAAATTTATCGTTTGTTATGTTAAAAGAATAGTTGGTAAGAACCTATTTTAATAATTTTTTTATTACACTTACCTAAAAATCTACTTGAAATAGAAATAAAAATCAATTTTATGTGATAATATAAAAAAATAAAATTAATTATAATATTTTAAAATTACCTTCGAGTTCGATATTGTTTATGTTATTTTAAGGAAGTTATAACGGTGAGTGAAGAATTATGTATCCAAATGGCAATATAAAAGTAATAGGGTATATTAACAATTAGATAAACAAAGTTTGGTTAAAAGACAATCTCATTATCTCTTACTTAATGGACTTAATCTATAAGAGCATTTAATCTATAAGAGCATTAGCTAGTCGCATTACATGTTGTATTACATATCATCTTCCATATTCAGATATTTGTGTTTTTTTTTATCAACAACATTAAAGAAACAAATGATCACTTGTTATTCAGATATTTGTATAGCTAGTAAGTCTTACTATAAGCGTATAGGAACTAGAAATTAAGTCCCATAAAATTAAGATCTCTCATCTCATAGTATCCTAAAACTTGAGAAGGAATGAAAGCAACAATATGTGCATATTCAACCTTGATTGGATTTTTTAAAATGCAACCTAAATTCAAATAATTAGTTTAGAATTAAATATAAATCTATATTTTATAAAAACACTTGTTTGGAATTTTGTAGATCCGAATCTAAATAATTGATTAGATTTTAAATTCAAGTTTATATTTTTAAAAACAAATAGTGTGGATGTTTCTAAATTAGCTTTATATTAATTTTAAATTTGATATTTTTTTCATAATAAGTTTTGAATCTAAAATAATTTAAAATATTATATATTTTCTACGAATAATTTTTAGAATCAAAATTTATTGGAATGTTTCATATTTCATAAAAATATACAATTATAATAATTTCAAAAACAACACAAATTTTGACATTACGCTAAAAGAAATAATGAAACAGAAACTAATTTTAGAGATAAAAAATAACTAGTTGTTATAATAACTAAATTAAAAATTATTTTAAAAATTAAATAAATTTTTAATTTTTAAATTAATTTTTATTATTGTTATATGATTTCTAAATTAGTATCTAATTAACAACCAAAATTTTTTTTATAAGATATCTTCAATCAAATTATTGTTAGCTACATATTTTTATAAACTAATTATATTATTTATTGCATGTCCTATGTGCGTGCATGTCACTTCAAAAAAAAAAAAAACAAATGATGTATTCCTTTATTTTAGTCTTGAAATACGAGTAGGACATATTATTCAACAATAATTTGAATTTAGTGAAAGAATTATATTACTAACACTAGTGTTATTTGTATATATTTTTAATTAAATAAATATTAATTTTGATAGTTTTATTATTAATTAGTAGCATTTCTATATAAATTATTTTAAAAAATATAAATTTTGTTTAAGTATTTTTAACATGTTCGTTATTAATTCATAAACTATTTATTTATTTCCACTTAAGCTATATATTTTATAATTTTAAACTACCGTGGATTACGGCACTTTCACTTTTTTTGGAATTTATAAAAACTAAAATGATAAAATCACATTTTGAAATGTTACACTTAAAAAAAAAAAAATCATCAGATCAAAATAATTAGTTGTAATAGTAATTAAATTAAAGATTATTTTAAAAATAAAAAAAAATAGTTTTTAAATTAGTTTTTATTGTTAAATAGTTTCTAAATTAGTATCTAACCAATCAAAGTTTTTGCTACCAAATTTAAAAATTAAATATTTAATAGTTAAAACTTTAGTTGTTAACAATAATAAAAATTAATTTTTTTTTTTTTTTAATTTCTAAAATAATCTCTAATTTAGTTACTATTGTAACTAATTATATTGATCTCTAAAAATTGATTTTATTTCATGATTTTCTGTAATATTAATTTCACAATTTATTTAGAACTATCATAAAAAAAAAAAAAGTGGGTTTTACTCCCAATCCTTAAACTACTATGAATTTTGTAATCTATAATAAATTTTCTTACCGCAAAGGGGAAATTACCGGAGCCATATTAATAATTTTTGTAAATTAATACCTCCATTTTCATCAATAGAAAAAATTACACTTCTACTATTCTCAGCAAATAATAACATTTTCTCCGAAATAGTATAATTTTAATTAATGTATATAACTTTTGATTATAGAATATATTATTGGACTTCTTTTACATTTCATAAGATTTTTCTTAAGAATTTGAAATTTGTAAGAGTTTTCCTGCAGAAGTTTCTGCCAAAAAAAAACAGAAACAGCTTTCCTTCCCAAAAAAATATCCGCAAAAGGAAATCAATAAAAATGTCTGCATGAAATTTGGTAGGTAATTTTCTTATGAATTTTAAATCTATATGTAATTTTTTACAACTTTTGGAGTTAAATTGGTTGTTTACGTATAAAAACGGAGGTAGTACATGGTTCATTAATTTAAACCTAATTTTTGTGTGAAAAACGCTGAGAATGGTGACGAAAGTTCCAAAATTTGATGAAGCATTCAACAAAAGTTTTATAGGGTGCCGTGGTCAAAGTTCCAGTTACTGTCTTCAGTTTCAAACATTGATTGCGTTCCATTAAATATGCAATCAAAATTTAAATTTTGAAACATCTTGTCAATCTGAAGGGACATGATAGCTTCTTCACAGTACAAAAACTGGAGAGGAACCAAACCTACGCTGTGCTTTCTCAGGTCTCATCCATTTCAACACAATTACAATCATTATTTCTAATTTAATCAACTTTCAAAAGTTCATTCAAGCTAAATTAAGCATGCATGTATGTAGTGAATGTTAGATGTGAATTATATAAAAACATAAAAAGATAGTGCATAAATTAATGCAACAAAAACAAGTTATTTGATAAGTGAAAAGTTATTGTGAGAAAGAGTTGTTGTATTTTTTGTGAGAAAATACTGAAAATATTCAGCACAAATTGACCCACGAATATTTTATATAATAAAGTCAAAACACCAATTTTAATACACTACTTTCTACTTAAAATATTAAAATAATAAACAAGTGAACATTTTTTCCTGGTAAATTTTTTCTTGCATTTCCGTATGTATGTAGAGAGGGTGATGTATTTTTTTTAGTGGTGATTGGTTATTTGTAGTAATTAGTGGTGGTTGATGTTAAATGTTAATTATTGAGATAAATTTTATGATATTTTTAATGATAATGAACGTATTTTTGTTCATTTATTTTTTTATTATTTTAAAAGTCACAAAATAAATAAAAAATCAGCAAAATATAAAAATGAGTATAAAATAAAAATAAAAATCTTTTACATTAAAAGTGTGAAATATAACGTGTCAACCCTCTTATACATAATCAAATAATGAAACTTTGTATGTGGATGAAAGAAAAAGTATGAAATATATGAAATATAGGATTTAAAATTACTTAATCTTTTAAAAATATTAAAACTGCCTTTTTAGTATTAATATAGAAGTGAAGGGGATGGTACGAAGGTGGTGGAAAAAAAATTGGCTTTTTTTTCTTATGTAGTGTTGTTGGTGTTAATTGTTATTCGACATGGGAAAAGTAAAATTAAAAATCTTAACAAGAAAGAGCAGAAAAGTATATTTAAGAAAGGAATGCATGATGAGAATGAGAGTATTGGGAGTGAAGGAAGAAGAAAAAGTGAGAATTCTAGAGATCGGAAACAGAGAGTGTCAGTTTGTGGCAAAGCAACAGTAATCTGTAAATAACAGTATTATTAGTATCGTTACGTCTTGAATTGGCCCCTTTTTCGTGCTTCACTTGAGCGCCACGTGCTGCATGTAACACACCAAAACCTTTCTTTTTGCAACTTGCAAGAACCTCACTCATCACGCCTTTTATTACTTTCTTTATTTAATTTATTGCCACGCCAAGTAAATACTTTCATTTTACTCCTTAACCTTCAATTTTTATCTACTTTTTTTTACTTTTTAAATTTCCAGCTAAGTTTCTACTCATATCAATGTCAATCACCAACACCCTTTATTATTGTTTATCACTATTATTATCTTAGCTCAATTTAAAATCCATACACTTATTTCTCTCTCTCTCTCAATGGTGGCAGTGGAAATTATACTCTGCTACTATTACTCACTTTTTCAAGAGAAAACACTGCTTCATACATTCAATTTTCTTGCTCAGAAAAAAAACATTCAATTTATACTTTTAACCAAATTGTCTACGATCTAAACTCTGGTTTCATTGTAGAATAGATATTGTCGGGAGCCAACAATACCTATACGTTTTCCGTAACAAACCAGTTAAAGAATTACATGGTAAGGAAGAATACCACACGGAAAAGGGTATTGGGATAATAGGTTTTACTTGATAAAAGATAGCACTCAGTTCTTTTGAATTTGTATAGTTATTTCTCTTTTATTAAGAAAAAAAATTATTAAATAATAATCAAATTTTGAAATAAAATAATTATTATATTTATTAAATTATATAATATTTTAGAGACTAAAAAATTATTGGTATTTAAAATAATTTTTGCACTATTTAGATAAAAAAAACTGTTAAGTTATATGACCGAGAGATCATAACTACAATAACTTTCGGTCTGCCAAACACAATGTGATTAATAAGGATCAAAAGACATTAATTAAAATAAGAAAATATAAAATAATGACCAGTCTTAATAGTGTACCAAAACCTAAAGGTTAAGTTCAAAATATTAGAATAAACTTAGTAAACATAAAATACAAAAAGTAAAAGTCCAATAAAATTAATAAAACCTAATAAAAAAGCATTATAAATAGGTGACTTGATGTATTTTAGATAAATTATCACTTAACCGAATTGATTATGATTTTATTATTGGAGCATCTTACATGTACACCCACCTATCTGAGAGAACTAAGACCAACATGTCAAAGAGAAATAACATCCACATGTTCGAGAGAACCAAGATCCACTTATCCGAAGAAACCGGAAGAGATCAGTGAAGTATACTGGAGAATTAAAGAAGAAGGACTAAATGTGTTGAAGAAATAATTATTATTATCTTGTTGAAAACCTTGAAAGAATAGTTTATATTATTTATAAAATAATTTCTAAATTTGTATATAAACTAGCTAAAATGATTTTAGCTACTAATATTTTAGATTCTAGATTAATTTAAAAAATCAATAGAGACTAATTTAGAATATAAAATAGTTAATACTTAAAATTTTGGTAGCTAATGAAATTACTTTATAAATCTTTATCAATAATATAAATTATTTTAAATATCAATAATTTTTTTTATAAAATGGTCTATAGTGCAATTAACATAATATGTAATTATTTTAATTTTTTAAATTATTTTTTATTTAATATTTTTTTTAGTGAAACTTGTATTATATGTTTTGTGGATGTTTTTGGTAAAGTTTTTTTTTACCTTTAGTCTAGATTTGATGAGAACTCGGTAATGGTGTTTTTTTTTATATAAATTGGCATATTTATGAGAGTTTGGTGATGGTATTTTTTTTTTATATGGATTAGTGTATTACTGAAATACACCTTTTTATTAATTTTATTTTTTATTGATAAATTTTTGTTTTGTTTTAGTAGTTGGAGACTTTTCTACTCTATAAAGGCTTGTTATAGTGATTAGAAACTCTACTACACTACTTACACTACTTAGTAGATCTGGTTCAACTCCTTCGTACTGATTGTAAAATGGTATAATAATAATATATAATACTTATATAATTTTATCCTTGTTATCCGCACACTAATTATATTACAAGGTTAGTCCCGTGCTACATTGCCAAAATTAACTCAGATAGAAAGTCAAAAATGAAGCTCAAAAAGAGAAATGAAGTTTAAAGTTAAAAACTAAATTAAAAGGGTACACTAATTAAAAACCGGTTGAAAGTTTAGAATAATACGTATGAACATGATTAATTATTAAATGAAATCTTAATATTAAGTAATTATAAGTTTTAATAATTATAAATTCATATTTTCAAAATGCTATGTTCTGATTTTATATAAATTAAAATTTCAAGTAATAGTTACATAAAAAAGAATATTTTTTTTACTTTAATTTACAATCATTATTATTTTTCAGTAAGATAAATTAAATAATTTAAACAAAAAAAGATAAATCTAACATTAAATTTATAATAAAAAAATTTAACAGCTCGACAAAAATCCAAAAATCATACTCATAAATAGGATTCAAACAATAAAGTATTAAAGTTTAGTAGCATTATAAGATGATAAGTATAATTTTTTAAAATATTAAATAATTTAAAAACTATTAAAAAAGTTACCTTACTAAATATAAATAAAATAGTTTTATGAAAAATTGATTTAAGAACTGTAGGAGAGAAAATGTTTGAAGAAAAAGAGACGGAAAGTTGAGCAGAAGGGTATAGATAGAATAGAAAGCTGAAATCCAATGAAGCGTGGAATGTTTCAAGTTGGGCACTGCACAGCCACGTGAGCTGAAGAAGAAGGTTCAGTTGACTTGGTAAGAAACATTGGTCTGAACAGCAAAATAATAACTCAAATATATAAATATATCAGTCTCATTAGCCAAACTGAAAAATTTCTTTTACCAAATAATAACCTCTGGTTAACACGATCAACGATATATTTAAATTTGAATGATTTTTTGATAAATATAATTAAAAAAAAGTAAGAATTGTATTAGTATAAAATGTTTGGTCTTAGAATAAAAGTACAAGAAGAGTGTCACTAACACATATCGCATCACGTGAAATGCCACATCTTATCTCAACACCCTTAACCAAAGACCGATTCTCATTACCTCTCCGCTGAAGAATCAAATATCTTCCACACCAAAACAATGAAAAAAAAAAGGTATCTTAAACCGTAAGTCCCAGTTTCAGCTATCTCCCACCATTTCTGGACCAAGCAAAATCACCATATTTAAATACTTGCTTATTCTACTAAACTAAATCATATGTAATGTAGTTTCATCGCTTCTTTTAATATGCGATTCATTTTGGATCATTTATGTAAAATTACAGTTTAATCTATATTTTTTTTTCATGATTAGATATTAACAGTATAAATATAATTATCGATGATTATAGTAAAGTTTGATTATTATTTTTAATTTGTATACATGTTGTTATATGATGTTAATAAATAAGGGAAATATTTTGGTGTTTATTATTTGAAATGAAAAACATTGATGAGGTGAGAGATAAATGTAGGAGGCAGTGGCAGGTGGCGGAGTCTATAAAAGAGCAAGTTTGTGTTGAAAGAAGTTTCACTTATGCCAACTTTCAGATAGTAAGAAACAACTCTTCATGCTCTTTTGCTCTCTTTTTCTCTCTCTCTCTCTCTGTCTCATACACACACACACTCAGTCACAGTCTCACTCTCACCCTGTTTCTTTCTGTCTTCTACCAAAAGAAAACCTTTTGTTGTTCAAAATCAAACGCAGCACTTAGTTAGTGTCTCTTTCTGTGTCCATCAATGGACCAGTTTCTCTTCAAAGCAGAGAAGGCCAACGCCATTCAAAGACACAACCTCTTCGCCGCCGTTTCCAAAACCCTTCGCATTCTCGAACTCTGCCTCCTCCTCCTCCTCCTCTCCTGGCTCCTCACGCGCCTCCCCTTCGTCTTCGCCCTCTCCGCCCAATTCCTCACCCGCCTCCTCTCCTTCGCCGCCAGCCCTCTCTTCGTCTTCGCCCTCTCCAACGCAATCATCGCCGCCCTCCTCGCCCAGTCCCGCCGCCTCTCCGCCCCCCACTCCGCGGCCGACGCTCTCTACCACGATTTCCTCAACACCCGCACCCCCCTCACTGTTATCCACGCGCCGCACCCGCGCGTGCTGCCGGAGCCCGAGTTCCACGACAAGAAGGTCATAGCCGAGACGGTTCAGGATCGGCCCAGCGTCGACCCCGCCCCCACCACGAAGTTCCGCCGGAGCAAGTCAGAGAACTGGAAAGGGGACAGCGTGAAAACGCCGCGCAGGCGACATCTCCGTCGGTCGGAGACCGAGAAGCGGCGCGAAAACCCACCGGAAAATTTGTACCCGCAGGACAAGCTGAGCAATGAGGAGTTTCAACGCGCCATTGAAGCGTTCATCGCGAAGCAATTGAGGTTTCTTCGGGAAGAGTCTTCCGCCATTGTTGTTCAGAATCCGTCCTAGATTTTCAAAGCTAGAAAAAAAAAAATGCGCTCAATAATAAATATCTGTTTAAGAAAAAAAAAAGAGATAATACATGGCAGTGGCAGTACTCGTTTCCCTTGTGATCCAATTAACTGTAGTGTAGAGTGTGGATATTTTGCAGTGGATGGCATAAGATGGTTGTGTTTTAGCAGTAAGTAATGTTGTTAGTAATGATTTTGTTTTTGGCGAAAATAAGGTAAAGAAATAGGTGGCGATGATATAATGGAAGTGAAGAAGAATATGTTCCTTGATCGAGAATTGGAAGCGATGCTGATCTTATTCTACAGTTTATAGTTTGAGGGAAATGGAAGTTCTCCAATTGTTTGCATGTTTGATTGTGGTAAAAGCAAGGGAATGGAATTGTATTCCCAACAATAAACGTGAATGCTTGATGCTTCATTTCTTCATCTACCATCCACTTCCTACCATCATATTTTCCAACTCTCTACTCTATATTTAGATTAAATACTTCATTGCTAAAGTAAATGCATCATTCACACAATCAGAAATTCAAACTGCCACTGATCTCAGGAATATAGGACTAAAATATATTTTAAAAATCAGATATCTTTGTAAGGAAAATGTCTATGAATTTACCATACTAGGATTTTGAGCTAAGATATGAACTATTTACATTTTTCATCAAGTACTAAAAAGAATTTCTCAACATTTACCCTAGATTTCTTTCGAACGACGAAAAGTCATAGAATGAAGAAAAGCGATGAAATTTGAAGAAAAAAAACTTAAAATTATACAAAAAATAAGATAAGAAATTATTGTCAGAATTTTCAAGATTTTCCATGAGTTTCCATCCTCACATGCGGAAGAAAGTTTATTTTCCTATAACTTACAATCGATTTAGCAAATAAGTAAATCGATTACAGTTAAATAAAATGGAACAAAATATTTGTTTTTTTTAAAAGAAATAATTAAAATATATATAATAATTAAATTTATAATAAAATAAAATAAATTATATTTTTATGATTTATTTTAAAATTTTATTTTATTTATTTATTAAGGTTTTATAATAATTTTTATTTTACTTTTAAAATTTATTTTAACTTTAATTTACATTTTCAAAATCTTATATTTATATAAATTTATTTTTAAAAATTTATTTTTTAAATTATTCACTAAATATATTAATATTAAATTAAATTTATTCTATTACATCAATTAAATTTACTACAAACTTTCTTTTTATTTTTCACTCAATTCAAAAAACATCATTATTCATTATTTTTCTCTTCTTTTCCTACCTTTTCTACTTCCTACTTCATCTAAAGAAAACATTATTTGTGTTCGTAACATCTAATACTAATAGGATATATCACTATAAGAACTATAAGAGAGAATATACACAAAATGGTAAATAAAACGTACTTTTTACTTTTTAAAGTATTTCTATTTTTTGTGTGTGAATTATATATCAGTGTTTTCCAAAAGAAAATTGTTTTATTTATATGACATTTTTTAGAATTCAAGGCTAAATTGGAAGATTCACATTAAATAAAAAAAATGAGCTAGAAAAATATCATATAAATAAAAAAAAATCTACAATCCCTTCAAAAGATTCCACTAACTCTCAAAAGTACTGTATAAACTATGTAAGTTTTGTAATTGAATTTCTTTCTCTCATAACAAATTGTCATAAAAGAAGTGAATGCGTTGGCATATTTAATTATAAGGCACAATTATTTGTGAATTATATGAACATTTTCAAATACGAATCAACCAAAAATTTCAGAAAAGGATTGCGCGTCTCTTACCTTCATAACTTTTATCTAGATAACCTTTTCTTATTGAATTTCTTCTTCATATGGCAAGTTCTTATACAATAATTGCATGGTTGTGCGTATGTGGGATTTTATGGTATTTTATATTTTTTTTGTAAAAGCACCAAGTTTCAAATTATTTGAGCAATCACATGGTTAAATTTGGCTCCTAAGATCACCAGGTAAAAATGAAAGATTGGTTAGTTTTTTTTTTAATAATATAGATTACCCTTGATTGAAACACTAATTTCCCATAATTGAGAAACATAAATTCTTGAATTATGAATTCAGTTTTATATAGCCTAGCTTGTTATGGTATCTAATTATAGGTAACTATGCAACTTGATGTAGCCATGTTCTTATGAAGTTATTGCAATGACTTTGGTAATACTATAGAATTAATTTGATCTTGTCTTATCAATCACAAAGTTAACACATTGCATTCCCCACCCCGCCCCCTTCCACCATTTATTTGCCTTTTTCTTCAGCAAAAGGTTTCTCTAGTGGATAATTAACCCCAATCATTGTGAAATTATGCTTTGATCATTTTATAAAACCAATTCTCTATTATTTCCATAGGACCCTTTATGCTATCTCAATAGGAAAAAAACACACTTTTATTACTTTCTGTGAAGAGATTATAATCTTGTTTATGTCGGCATGCACCCAAACCTTTCCATTTTTCCAAAATGTCAATTTTCTCTTCCACCCTTTTGCCCCTCAATGGGATACTCATCATTACTCCCACATACAATCACTATTGGAGTGGTTCAGTTGTTGGGTTAGTTTTCTTCCAACACTTATATAATTCCCAACTTTTACTTTCATTAAATTCATGGCAGAAATAGCCAAAGTGAAAAGTTATCATGAATTAAGTTCCTCCATCACTTTACTCTTTTATCAATGAGGAACAGCATTTGTATCTTTATTTATTAAACATTTTAAAATTATTCATTATTTTTAGTAGAAATGTTTTCATTTGTCACAATTAACTTGTTCAACAAAAAAAAAAACATGTTTTTTTATTACAACTATTAACATTTTCTTAAAAATGTTTTGAAATAAACAGCATATAAGACGGAGAGAGTATGATTTGTTTAGTGGTGGGTACCCAAAGACAAAGCATTAAGCATTAACAATCCAAGGAGTTGGAGAAAAAATTGAGAGAGAAAGGCCTTTTTTAGAGATGGAATCATGAATGATTCAGTAAAGTTGAAAAGCTTCCACAGTCATTCTTAAGAAAGCAAAGTTGGAAGTGTTTAACTTTGAGAGGAATAATGGAGGACCATAGAAGGGTGTTACTATCTTTTTAACCCTCACATTCTTCCATCAAACAACCTTTAATATGCATATTAAAAGGGACCCACCTGCTTGAAAAGCTCTATATTCCTAAACCCACTTTCCTTATTAAACCACATAAAAACAGGACCAAGTCATGATTATGTTTTTAGGTTCAGACAAAAGTTTGCTCAAATTTATATTATTTGTCGACAGACATAGTATAATTAATACATTTTGATGTCAAACGTTTTCAAATACTGTTTTCTTAGTGAAAATAAGGTTCCCCTGAGTCACCAACAACAAATACTGCAATATCACCCCATTTTTATCATACTCAAGGTTACCAAAGAAATACCCCAATACCCAAAATTGCAAGCATATTAACTTTTAAAGTTGGTACTCTCTTACAGCCACAGTCACCAATCATAGGAAGAGAAATCATGCATGTCAGAGAGGCAGGTACATCTCTTCCCAGAGCCACCAAGAACAACAAGGAAAGTTATAAGACAAAGGAAACACTGGCTTATCTTCCAGCAGTGACACAGATCATCCAGTTATGGAAACCTTTGGAACATTATTGTGTCTGTATCAACCACGTTTTGAGTCCCGATGTGTTTTTAGTTTGAGAGAACATGATAGGATTTCTGTGTCCACACCTCAACCAACGCAAATGGAAAACAATAAATATATACAAACGTAAAACAAAACAAACAAGTACAAAAAATCAATTCTATTCTCACAAAAGGAAAAACTGTCATTTCTAATGCACACCCACCCCACCACTAAATTATGCCGGACTAAGTAAGTCACAAGGGGCTTCATGTACTACTACCATGTACTCTCTACTTAATTTTTAAAATTAGGTTTCAATTTTTGTTGGAACAAGCTAAATAATGTTTCATAATGTCTCAAACTTAATTGGTTTTTAAGAAAATAGCTGTAAGAAAGAAACGAAATAATATTTTAGGGACTATCGGCTATTGATATTTGGATATTCAGATAGATTAGTTTAATCAATGAGTTTTCTAGTTTCATTCAGCAAAAGAAATAATACGTGGATGGAGATGTTTCAAGGATTAATTATGATATTTAAAGTTTCGGGAATTTTTTATACGAAAAATTAAAGTTATTTAAAGTAGTTTCAATTTACTATGAATCCATATTTGGATTGATTCGATGCTTAAAAAAATACAATTAAATTTGAATGGACATCCTTTTCCAAAAACAAATTTATAAATTCCGTTTTAGGATAAATTGAGATAAAACTTAGTCAGTCTATGATTGGATCTAACTGATAGATAATAAAAAAAACTTTATCAGCTTCTATGCGGAAAATACGCTGAACTTTCAAACAGTATGTATCCAATCCAATTACTAACGTATTCTAATAACTATTTATTTAATATAATATTTAAAATGATTTGAGTCCAACAAAAATGTGATCAGAACACATTAAATTTTATTCTATACTCTTAATTTTTTTTTATGAATTTATTATTATCTTTGTATTTCTACTATCTTTATATTTCTACTGACTTAAGCATCAAAGAGTTTTTTTTTTTTATAAACCTTCCTTTATCATCGATATCAATTAAAAGCTTTTTTTTTTTCGAAAAACAAGCAGTCCTCTCTGAATTGTAATTTTCGGAGTTATTTTTGATAGGAACATCAAGCATGTCATCCGTCCTTCCTTGCACACTGTTAACCAACTTTTGCAGATTAAGGTTAATTGAAGCTTCATATGCCGAAAAGGGAACAAAGTCGTTCTCAATGGAAACAAGCATTAGAAATATGCTTAGACTGTCCTTGTTCTGCAAATCTGGCAATGGTTTTGGGTATGATTTGTAACACCAAACTCCAAAATGTTATATTCCATACTATATATTGTTTTTTTGTTGGGAGGGAGGGGGTCCTTCTATGAATATGTACTTTGAAACATCCCACAAAGGTTCCTTTGTTGTGAGAAAAAACAGCATTATTGAAACAGAAACATCATGTAGCTGAGTTGGTGATGAATACGTTAGAAAGCAATAAGCAATGAGTGAATGTTTGAATTGGTTGTGATGTTTACAGTTTCCTTTATGCAGTACAGCATTGATGTTGTGGTGTTTGAAACAGCAGAGGTTGAGGTCTTTGGCATTTGAAGGGAAGAAAACGAAGCAATATAATTGAGCAGCAGCAAGTAGAGTTATGTAGTTGATAAAGAGAAGCTAAATGTAGTAACTAGTGTAGGGTTTCATCATAAGCTGGCTTCTCTATTCAATACCCTTTTGTCTTTAATGCAAGGCTCATGCTCTAAGGTGGGGCCTTCAACAAAGCCTAAGACTTTGTATTCAAGGCTAGCAATGAAGGTCTCACCTACAATGAAGGGATGTTGGTCCTGCGGTGGCATGCTTCCAATTTCCATTTCTTTACTATCTTCTAATTCACCTACATTTTTTACTTGTAGAATCAACTTTGAATTCAATTCTGCCTAAATGAAGTAGTGTTTTACCTAATTTTTGAACGTCCCCTGATATCCATTTCAAAGATGGTAGGGGTCTTAGACTTTCATCCGTGCATGGACAAGAGTCTTAATTACTTGTTCCCAAAGTCATGCAATAATAACTAGGGGACATTTCAAGATCAAATCTATTCATTCAATATGCAGATGGTAGCTATAGGCTAAACACCTACCTAACCATTTTTAAAAATGCACTAGTTTATATATACAATTTTTTTTAATATATATTGAGACGTCTTTTAAAAATAAAATTTATATGAAATTTTAAATATGTCTAGTTTTTGTTTTAATTTATTGTGAACTTATTTTTTTTAAAAATTAAGTCTTTTGTGAGAAAAAGTGTTGGGTTGTATTTGGAAGTTGATTAAAGATGAGCGGAGTAATGTAGTCCTGATTTCATGGCTAATTAAACTTGTGTTTGGACACAACTCATTTTAGGAGTAAGAGAGACCCTTTTCTGCTTACTATAATTTATTATTTATTTCTTGCCGTAAGGGTATTACTTAAGATTTAGCCCATAATTACTCCATAAACTTTCTACTACTACTTTTTTATGCATTCCCTTCGTTTTCCCTCCACTTCCGTATTATAAATGTATAAAATGTTCATATTTAAATTATGCAATTCGAATTCATTTTATGAATTATATAATTTCAAATGTGTTTCTAAATTTGAAAATATATTCTATATTACAAAATACATTCTGTATTATATAATTTTTTTTTAAAAATTACATAATTTAAAAAATATTTTTAGATTATTTAATTCAAATGTATTATAACGGTATAACTTGAAACATATCTTCAAATTGTATAATATAGAATACTTACATTGAAATAAATTCTTTTTAGATAATACAATTCGGAATTTTTCCAATGAAAAATTTATTATTTTCCTAAGAGAATTTAGAAAGAAAGTATATTGGTAATAAAAAAAAACTTTTCCTCCTATACCCGTATATTTTTCTTCCTCGACCCCTGTATTATTTGCAATACCCAAATTATCCTTGATATTTTTGGTCATTCCATAATAGGTGGTGTTTCATAAGTAAAATATGTTTTTGGAATAGGAAATCTGGTAGAAAAAAAAAAACATTCCGAAATATCGTTTTCAGAATACATTTTTTAACTTCTAGAATGATAAATTCGGAATTCATAAAATGTTCCGAAAAGTATATTCCAGAAATATTTTGGAAAGAGTATATTCCAGAGGTAAAAGAGTCTTTTCCGATAATGCTGAGGTGCAGGAGAAATTTGTTGGGTGCAGGAAGAAACATCCTGAAAGAAATGCACTAAACTTTCTTTTAAACTGTTGGGCTACCTCTTGTTTGAAATGTTTTTTTTTTTCAAAAGTTATTCTCTCTCATCAAACCCTTCTAAATAAGCTTTTGAAACCTAATTCCATAAGGTATTATGGAAATTAGTTTTCAGAATATGTTTATTTTCAAACAAAACGTGAAAAGTATACTACCTTCCTCTTTTATCGGTAAATATATCTTTCTGTTGTGCAATTGTTTCTGCATATAAATTTAAATTAAATTAATTTCATGAAATTAAAATAAATTAACAATAAAAGTTACGAGTATTTATCCAAAATATTATTTTCATTTCAATAAGATTTTTTTCTGAAATGGTTTATGCATACAATCATGTAGGTGTTGATGTGTGCACAAGTAGTGGATCAACTCAGAGATGGGCCTGACTTAACGATCAAGGACCAAAATTAAGAGACTCCTGCTATTTACACCTCCCCCTTTTATATATATAATTCCCTTTTATTTCTTTTATTAAATGACATATTTCTTCTTCTTTATCTTTTTCTTAATACTCACGTTGCTTTCACGCAACTATGCAATACAATTTTTTTTAAAATACTATTAATTTGCGTATTTCAAAGAAAAAAATGCGTTTCAGAAAATGCTCTTTTTTTTTTACTTTTCAAAAATGTTTGTTTCCTTCACATCCCAAAATATTAAAAAAATAAATCAATACATTGTAAAAATGTATTTAATTTGTTTTAATATTTTAAAAAGTATTTTAGAACATGAAAATGAAAGAAAATTCAAAATATAATTTGATTTTTTTTTTAATTTTAATTGTACAAAATATTTTCTTAAATAGTAAAACAAAAATATGAATTTCAAAAGGTAAAACTTTAACATACATAGTATCCTTTTGGTTCTCTATTTTTCTGTACATGATGAAATTGAATATTGAAATCTAATAGTACTAAGGTAAAATTTAAATTGAGAAAAGATGAAAAATATGAAATAAATGAGAAGGTTTATAAAGCAACGAAATGAAAGTAAAAGGACAATTTTCTTAAATGGTGTATCCGTGTCGGACACACGTATCGGTGTCGACATTCGTAGGACACTTATCGGTGAAGTTTTCAATTCAAAAAATATTTGTTGGATTTTTTAAAATTCTATCACGGTTCTAGCACAATTTTAAAAGGTATAAATACAATAATTTTCTAAAAACTCAAATTTATTGTATAAATTTTTATTATGATTATAAAAATAAGGAACAAATTCTTTTGAACCAATCATGAAAAATATTTTTCTACTCCCAAAAAAATCTGAAACATACTTTTGCACATAAATGTTTATTTTCAATTTATATAATTCAAACTTATATAATATATAGATTCGTGTCTCCGTGTCCTATATTTTAAAGATTATACGTATCTTTGTGTCCGTATCCGTGTCGTGTCAGTGTCCATATCCGTATCTGTGCTACATAGGTAAAAACAATATGTAAATTACGTTAATTATGACGTCTTTAATAACTTTTAATTAGATAATTTATTTTTAAAATTCACTTTTGAATTGAAATTTCTTATGTATCTAAAATAATTTGATATCCTTTTATATGAATTTAAACTGAACTAATATAATTATTAAAATATATACAAATATGAGCTGTTTAATTATCACGTTGTTCATTTTTTCTAAGATATTTGACATACATAATCAAGTAATGTGTAATTATAATTAATAGTTTAATCGTAAAAATTATATTATATAAAAAAACTATTGAAGATGTTATAATTAGTGTGTTACAAAGAATATATAATAGCAATAATAAAACTAAAAGAAACAAAAAAAGGTAAGTGTAAATAGCAGTATTGCAATTAAGATGATCGAAATATATTTACAGCCCGAAACCAACTTCGTTGGTGCAGCAAGTTTATCCTTTAGGAACGTCGTAAATACTATTTGTACCCCATGATTTTTTTCGTGTATCTTCATGGGATGTGAAAGGCCTAAAATACTCATAATTTATATTTCTGAATTTTGAAAAAATTTAAGGATTACACAATCCAAAATATATTTTCAAACCAAAATATATTTTCAAACCCAAAAATGTATTCTAAATTATATAATCTAAAATACAATCTTGTATTTTCAAATTGTGTAATTTAAAATGCATTTCATATTACATCGTATTACATAATCGAGAAATGTATTATGGATATTTTTGGATTACAAAATCTGCAAACATATTATGTATTATTAAAAAATAATGTAATGTTCAACATCTTTTGTTATTCATAAAGATATTATCTCACTTTCACATTGGAATGTCTAACTGAGTTAACATATTTCTAAGTTGTTTATGATCAACCTTAGGATTTTTGACACGTTAAACAAGCATATATAAACTAGATTACATCTTTCTTCATGTCAAACCATCAATAAAACTTTTTGAGATCTTGATACATCTTGGTCATACTTGGATGCAAACTAAACTTACTTTTATGACCTTCAGATAACATCATTTATTTTAATTCATCATCCTTTGACACATATTTTGTTTTTGAATCTTAAGATATCATCAACTCCTAAAGAGAAATGTTTGGATTTGTCAATATCTAGTAGGCTCGGGTTCACCCCGCTTCTCCTTCATTTTCTCAGGAAACTTATTAGTTATAACACCATATTGCAATTAATGTGATTTGAGGATACAAAAAACCCCAATTCAATCTTCCAAAATTTTCAATCAACTCCAACTCTCGAATCTTAAGTATTAACATTTGTATCTTCTTGGGATGCAAAACATCTATAACAATATTTGCTTTTCTAGGATGGTACATTAGCTTAAAATCATAGTATTTTAAAAACTTCATTCATGATAAGCTCGTTTTGATCAAACAGATACCTTAAGCTCTTATGATCAATGAACATATCAAAGCGAGCTCGACATAAGATAATGTCTCCAAATTTTTAATGTAAAAACAGTTGCTGTCAATTTCAACTAACGGGAGACATAAGCAACAACTTTCCTATCCTGCATCAGAACATATCACAATCCTTGACATGAAGCATCATAGAAAACTAGAAAATGTTGACTTAGTTGTAGTAGTTGGATTTTACTACTCTAACATTAATGCAAAAAAGAATTACTGTAACTTAAGGGATTGATTATGTTAGTTTGCTTTCTAGATAACCATGATTAAGGAATTAACTTGGTTTGGCCTTAAGGAGCAGATGATTTGAAATATACTACATCTGTAATCATTGAGAGCATATTTGTTCCAAAGTCTACTCCATATCAACACTTTATTATATTTGAGCATCTTTCCTTTGTGCACTTCTTATCCAACATTGCTATTGAACTCATAATTCCTCATAATTCCTTTAGTTTTAATGTATGTAATGGTTTATATTATTCTTTAAAAGAGGAAGTTCAGTTAATGCATTATCTTCTAGTTTCCGTAACTATAACAATCATTTTACAATTGATCCGGTCCACTTGACAAGAAGTAGAATAAACAACATCATAATTCTTGTTGTTGGTGTAAGAAATTATGTATATTAATTTCTATAAAGTGACTCACATGACTTAGAGTTTGGGCTTTGGGCCCAAATATGATTTAATAATAATAATAGAATTAAAGGCCCATTGGTTAATGTGAGAAA
>Ga0123342_1004274_pt1 | contig 21954 bp, 8 predicted proteins | sample Turbeawhitnodule_FD_89960 | JGI IMG/M metagenome (GOLD analysis project Ga0123342, IMG submission 89960) | Root nodule microbial communities of legume samples collected from Mexico - Turtle bean Mexico white nodule | ecosystem: Host-associated > Plants > Roots > Nodule | place: Mexico: Nepantla...
AAAGCAATAGAAAAAGCAAAGTTAGCTGGAAGAAGTGTGAATGAAAGAGAGAAAGGGGTACCCACGTTTCAGTCTCTGCTTTATCTTCTTCTCTGCTCTCTGCTACCTTTCCGCGTTGTTTCCGTTTTCCACTTTTCTCCTCACTTATTCAACAAACCGCGTTTCCCAAGGGGGCATATAGGTCATTTAACACTTCTCTGCACCTCTTCTTGGTTCTTGTTCCGTTTTGAGTGGAAATGATGAAGTAGGTTTGGATGCGAAGATGTCTGAAAACGGGGAAGAGAAGTTGCTTGCTGTGGCGCGGCACATAGCGAAGACGCTGGGCCACAACAACACCATGTCTGATGACATTTTCCAAATATTGTCCAACTTCGATGGAAGGTTCTCAAGAGAGAATCTTTCTGAAAAGGGTGCAGATGCGGATTCCAGAGCTTGCGCCGCACTCGATCATTCCCTCAAATCCCTAGACCACCGGATCTCTCACCACGTCTCCTCCGACCGTCCTATCTGGGCCGACGCCGTCCACGCCGCTGCCTTCCTTGATGCTGTGGACGAGCTCGTCGCTGCCGTTGCCGAGTGGAACCACCTTGCCTCCGACAAGGCCGTCGCCGCGTGCCTCGTACGCGCCGAGGACATGCTCCAGCACGCCATGTTCCGCCTCGAGGAAGAGTTCCGCACGCTCATGGAGCGCGGGGGCGAGTCGTTCGGCCTCACTAGGAACGGCGAGTCGACGGAGATGCCGTTCGACTCGGAGGAAGAGGACGAGTTGGATGACGAAGCGAGAAACGGAGACGAGGAGCAGATTCCGGTGGCGCTGCCGGTCACCGACTTTGACATCGTCATCGACGCGCTGCCGTCGGGGACGATCAACGACCTCCACGAGATCGCGAAGCGAATGGTGGCCGGCGGGTTCGGTAAGGAGTGCTCGCACGTGTACAGCAGTTGCCGGAGGGAGTTCCTGGAGGAGAGCGTGTCGAGGTTAGGGTTACAGAAGCTCAGCATCGAGGACGTTCACAAGATGACGTGGCAGGACCTTGAAGATGAGATTGAGAAATGGATTAAAGCCTCCAACGTCGCCGTCAAGATCCTTTTCCCCAGCGAGCGGCGTCTCTGTGACCGCGTCTTCTTCGGATTCGCCTCCGCCGCGGATTTTTCCTTCATGGAGGTTTGCCGCGGATTCGCGATTCAGCTGCTGAATTTCGCCGACGCCGTCGCGATCGGGAGCCGGTCGCCGGAACGGCTGTTCAGAATCCTCGACGTGTTCGAGACGCTGCGTGACCTAATTCCCGAATTTGAGGCTCTGTTTTCTGATCAGTTCAGCGTCTCGCTTAGGAACGAACTGATCACGATTTGGAAGAGGCTGGGGGAATCGATTAGGGGCATTTTTATGGAGCTGGAGAATTTGATTCGTCGGGATCCAGCTAAGACGGCGGTTCCCGGTGGCGGTCTTCACCCGATTACTCGCTACGTGATGAACTACCTCCGTGCCGCGTGCCGGTCACGGCAGAGCTTGGAGCAGGTTTTTGAAGAGTACGGGTTGAAAGAGTACCCGAAGCTTGATGATAGAGTTCCGTCGTCTTCTTCTCTATCAGTGCAAATGGATTGGATTATGGAGCTGTTAGAGAGCAATTTGGAAGCAAAGTCGAAGATTTACAAGGACCCTGCTTTGTGCTATGTTTTCTTGATGAACAATGGGAGGTATATTGTTCAAAAGGCGAAAGATAGTGAACTGGGTACCCTCTTGGGAGATGATTGGATCAGAAAACACGCTGCAAAAGTTCGACAATTCCATGTGCACTATCAAAGAAGCTCGTGGAGTAGGGTATTGGGCACTCTGAAGATGGATAGTACTGTCTCACTGCCCCCTAATGCTTTGGCAAAGTCAATGAAGGATAAGCTCAAATCTTTTAACACCATGTTTGAGGATATTTGCAGGGAACAGTCTTCCTGGTTTGTTTTTGATGAACAGCTCAGGGAAGAAATCAGAATTTCTCTTGAGAAAATGTTGTTGCCTGCATATGGAAACTTCGTAGCGAGGTTCGAGAATGTTCCAGAGATTGGTAAGCATGCTGATAAGTACATCAAGTATGGAACAGAGGACATTCAAGCTAGACTCAACCAACTGTTTCAGGGATCAAGTGGTAACCGAAAGTGAAGGTGAAGCTTCTATGAGTTCTTCGTGTGTATTTGTAGTGTAATTAATTATTATATTTAAAATTAAAATACAATGTTTTCATCATCACAAATGTAGTCTTGTACTATAAATACTTCTTATGTTATTCTGCCTAGCATCAATGTGGAAGAGCATTTGAAACGTTTCATCTGAGGTGGTTCATTGCTTTCATCAACTCCTTTTGAGGAGTGCTTAGAATAGTATGCATTTACTCAATCAACCATTTTTGTATGTTTAATCTGTTACCAACAAATCTACAACAAATACTTGTATTCTTCTAAGTTCTAACTAACAAAAGGGTTGTGTGTGGATCGAATTTGATTGGATATTTTATATGTTTTGGTTTTGTCTTATTGTAGCTGAAGGAAGATAAAGCTGGGTTTGTTACTTGGTTAAAGAAATGGTTTATGCAGTTTAGCAGTTTTCATGTATATGAGTGAAGTGTGAAGAGGTAACCTCATAGCCTATTTCTAATACACTTATAGACCAAAATGATGAGACATAAAACTTTTTCGTTACCTCAAAGCTCTGAATTCGCCAAACTCATGCAGTGAACCTAAGTTTGTAGCATTTATTTACCAAGTAGGTAAAAGGAAATATCAGATTAGACACCTATTTACCAATTATTTTCAGATATTTATAATTGTTTAAGCTATATTTTTTTTAAACTTTAAAGTTTTCATTAGGAAGAAATCGTCTCTTTTATGTTTGGAATAGACATCAAAGAATGATCATTTGCAATATGATTTCCTCGTGAAACTTTTACTGGGTATCCTTTTCTAATGAAAATTTGATCTCAGAATTTATTTATGGAAAATAAATAGAAATTATGGATACTTTTTAGCTTAACTAGTAATTTTTAATTTAAATGAAATAAAAATATTACATAAAAAACTTTGATTCCAAACAATTTCAATAAAATAAATAGATTATCTAAAAGCGATTCTAGTATTCATCTTAATATAAATTTGATTTTTTGAAACAAATATAAAGATATTTTTTGTTTTATATAAATAAATACTTGAAATTGAATGGATCATAAGAAATATAATTCATAGAAAATGTTAATGAATATCTTTATTTTTAAAAATAACTTGAATATAAAAACAAATACTTTGTTCAAATTTAATGGATGAAAAGGAAAATAAAGAAAGTTAAAAACTTGTAAATATAAACCATACGAAGAATATAAATAACAATAAAGTGGTGAACAAGGAGTCTTTTTGTCGGATTTAACCTATTAGAAATTTAGTACATTTTTTTGTCATATTAAAAAAGTTATACCAAATTCCTATTCATAAATAACTTTTAATAGTTATTTCCTTTTATATTATATGAACATTACGTTTACACAAAAGTTTCATTTTTCGTTTGTGGAAAGACAATCACAATTTTTTTTTGCAAATAACTCATTTCATTGAGACTTACCTTTTAGAACACATTTAGTTTACCCAATTATAACTTTTATCTTATCTTTTTGTAGTCGATAATACACATTAAAAAAAGTCTACATTTCTTATTTTCACAAAATTTTAGCAATATTTCATATTTTCTAGTACACATATTAAATCCACCAAAATTGAGTATACACGTACAAAATAAAATGCATTTAAATGAAAATATATCAAGAGTCGTTGTGATTATTTTCTTCACATTTTTTATGATTTTAGTCGTTATATAAATTTTTGTATTGTTTTTATAAATTAAAATTAATTTTTTGATAAAAAAAAAACAACCATGAGAGAATTAATATATGGGTATTCTTCATTGTCGTCTTTTTTTTATTTTTTTTTTATCAGATGGAGATTGTATATATTTAAAAATAATGGACATCACATTGAATGAAGATTGTATCTAAAAAAAAATTATACATTGATGGTTTCAATCACTTAATAAATATGTTTTCGTCTTCCTATATTATAATACGCTATATTATAATACGATATTGATTTTCATTCTTTATCTAAGTTTTAGACTATATAAATGTTTGTAGTATGAAAATGATTGGAAAAGTCCTTGACAAAAGACAATATTAGTTTTTTTTTATGTGGCAAATAGAGTGTCAGCGTTAACGGTGTTTTGACTTCCACGTTGATAGTTGATAGTTGGGTATGAATCTTTGTATTTGGAGGTAGAAACGAAGGAGAAAATGAAGAGTTACAAAGTTTGACTAAAATAATCCATTGATTTGCCCTATACAAGAAGATTATTCTCATATGAGTGAGTGCGATTGTGCATCTATAATCAAAATGAAGAACACATTGATTATTGATTCGTGATTATGCGTTTTGGTTGGTTATGAGTAGTGGAAACATATTTGCTAATAGCGTGATAAGTATTTCATATATCATTTTTTCATAAATTGGAATTTCTGTGGGCATAAACTTTAGGATTGTTTCGTTCAATGATATTGACTTGAATTTTTTATTTTTTTTTAAATGTCCGATTTATTTTTAGTTTATTTTATTTTTGTGAATCATATTTGTTAAGTAACAAATATATCATTTAGTTAGTTTTTATTATCATAAAAAACATAAAAACGTAAACTTCTCTACATAATTTTCTAATCATGATATCGTCTAGTAAATCATAAACTCGTCCATGACGTGTTGTATTTCATTATGATACGTCTTTTTCACATTCTTTAAAGAGTATTCGATTAATCTTAGATCATACTCGAAAGTCTAAATGAATAGAAATTCATCACTTAAATTTTTTCCAATTTCTCTACTTTTCCTGTCCAAACTAAAAAAAAATCTGAACCAAAGTATCTCTATTAAAAGCGTGTGGATTCAATGGTATTGGCTAGTTTGAAGAAATAGTTTTGTTTTACTTGTGTTTCCACTTTCCACTTTATTTCCTATTGTCGTATTGGTTTGATCACTGGTCCCATTGAAGGTATAGCTTTTTATTTTGTTTTTTAATTTTCCCATTTTTTCAAGTTTGTATTTTTTTTATATCTTTTTAATGATTCATCAGCGTTTCTGAAAGTGATATACGTAGGTAAGATGTACTTTCTATTACATTTCAAAGTGTGAAGAAGTATGCATTAATTCTTGTACTTCATTTTGGTCATGTAAAATATTGAAAATATTATTTTGGTAAATATAAATTTTGATTGTTTGCATTGTTTTGATTGGAAGTATTCCAATTACTCAATTGTCCATTGCTTATGATCTTTCATTTCAATCATGTGTGGCTCTTCAATTGAAGACTTTTCCTTTTGATGTTGTAATTAACATTTAATTCATGCTTACTTCAAATTGTTTGATACCAATTTTATTAAATTGTAATGTTTTCATATTTGGGGGTCTTTTAATTAGGTCTTACTCGTGAATTGGATACTTTTTGAACTTTTATGTTTTCATTATCTATTTTTTACTTTTTTAATTATCAATTTCAATTCATTTTCTTTTTATTCTTTATTGCAATAAATTCACACAAAAAATACATAATATACGGGTGCCCAACCATTGTATATTTGGAGGAGATAGAAAATTAGATTTATAACATGATTTCTGGCAGCATCAGCTACACAGACACAAATAGAAGCACATAGTGAAAATAAATAATAAATTCCTGCTGACACTATATTTCTTAAATATAATTTTTAAGTACATCAGCGTTGGTCAAAAGACGCTACAATTATATTATTTTAAAATACTTTGAATTAGTATTAGTTACACTTCGTTAAGTTTGAACAAGTATTTTAATCTCACTCATTAAGTCGTTAAGTTTGAAGAATTATTTGAATCTCACATCATTAGAGTTGGTTGAACTGATGCTAAGTTCAATTAATATTATTTTAATTTATTTATCACATTGTTGTTAATATTGATTTGACTAAGTCTATTAACTTTTGTTATTACCTACCTAGCTAGTGTTTACAATCCATGCTTTTAGAGTCTTATCGCGTGGGGACACAATTCTAACGCTAATAATACTCTTCTGTATTATTTATTTGATATTTTGGATTATGTAATTTAGAAGGTTTTTTTTAAATTCGTAATTAGTTTTTGGAATATATAATCCATTCGAAGTCTTTTTTTAAATTCGTAATTAGTTTTTGGGTTACATAATTCAGAATTCTTTTTTCAAATGCATGATTAATTTCCGGACTATGTAATCCAAAAGTTTTTTTTAGACTCTGAATTATATAATCCAAAAGTTTTTTTTAAATTGTATGTTCAAATTTCAAAAACTACTCTATAAGAATAATACAAGAAGAATAAAAATATATTTTCACGTGTTTTGTATGGAGTGCAGAAGAACTTAGAGGTGGAGGAAGAAAGAGTCTAAATATAATAATTAGGACTAGACTTGGGTTTTCCTCGAAATTTCGTCTGCAAAAAATGGAGTGTGAGCTTTCACACCAGGCATAAAACCCTTTAGTATACCTGTTGGAAAAACAATTCTTAAAGACTCTCACTTCAGATAAAACATGACTACTTTAGAAATCCAACTCACGAGATGGTTAAGGCAGGTAGCAGTATGGAGATTTGTAGGCCTTTTTTCAACCGTTGTTGGAGTTCTTTGTTATGCTTGCAGCTCCTCCTTCACCAGTCTATTCGGAGAGTGGAGCTTGTTCAAGATCTTTCTCTACACTGTTTTTAGTCTCTTGGTCTGTTTTTGGAGTCTACATGCAAAGGTATGCCCACGGTCAACGTCTCACCGATTCAAACCTCATTGGGCACCATTGCTCTTGACCATCACATCACTGTATTCCTATTTCAGTGATAAAGCTGGGAATGGAAAACCAGATGTATATAGCTTGATTTCCTGTGTTGCCTTTGCTATCATGTCATTCAGCCTCTCAAGGCAAACTCAGTGCGGTTTTGAAGTTGATCTTTTAAATTTCTTCCTGGGATGTCTAATACTACTACTCATGAAGATTAAATTGGCACTAGCTATTGTTGGAGTAGGTTTCAGCTATGCCCTTATTGCTCTTCGTTCATCATTAGATACAACATCATACGATGATTCTGGAATCCAAGATGAGCATCCTGTAGTTATTGATATCAATCATGCTATTACGATGCAACATCTCGTGGATTGTGCTGAGGCCCTTGGGGAGGACAATTCCAATCTCGCCAACACGCTTTTCAAGCATGTGAAGGAATGCCTTGAAGATGATTCTAAACTACAAGTAATCGACCATAATTTTGTGATCGATGCGCTGCAATTGGGAAAAATCAATGACCTTCGCAAAACTATAAAGCAGATGATGGATGTTGGGTTGACAAAGGAGTGTTGCGAGGTGTACTGTAACTGGAGGAGGGAAAGCTTAAAGGAGTGCTTAATGAAATTATTAGGGTTCCCAGAGATCAACACCAAGGAGAACGGTAAAGGCGTGGAATTTAAAGATTACTTTATAGGAAGACGGATTAAGGCTGTGGAGGTCGCTCTTGAGATACTTGTCCCCAGTGAGAGACGACTTTGTGATGGCGTCTTCAGCGGGTTCCCTTCTGTTGCTAATCTTTGTTTGACAGATGTTTTTCGGGGAGCTACCATTCAATTGCTGAACATTGCCGTTGTGACTGCGAGTGGAATCCATTCGAACTGGCGTTTGTTCGAAATCCTTGGCATGCTTCAGGCATGGGGTGGCATAATTCCTTCGTTTCAATCATTGTTTACAGAGTCACTGGTAAAGAAAGCAATGGCAATGGCAATATCCCAAGACGAACTAGGAGAAGCAAGCATGGCCAATTTTATGAGAGTGAGAAATCTTTTGATCCTTCACCCAAACGCCAGGGCAATGGCCAATAGTTGCGGGGTTCATATGACGACCGTTAATGTCATGAGCTATCTCATTTCTACTTGTCTGTCCCAACAGACCCCGGAGCATAATGTGGCGAGAAAATCTTCATCTTCTGTATATATTGATCGAATAATGAAGCATTTGGATAGAAAATTGGTGGAAGAGAGCAAAAGCATGAATCTTGCAAAGGGCTACCTTTTCATGATGAATAATTGGAGATTTGTAGAGCTAAGCGCAGAATGGTCCAAAAAATACGGTGGAAAAGTTCGGCAAAACCTCAAACTTTATCTACGTACTTGGAATATAGTACTGGCGTATTTGAAGCTAGAGAACAATAAGTTACTGGAGCCTAATGCTTACGCAGAGTCACTGAAAAGCAACATCAATTTGTTCAACAATGGCTTTAAGAATAAATGTAGTACTCAATCTGCATTGGTTGCCTTTGATATGCAGCAAAGGGAACAAATAATTATGTCACTACAAAACATCTTGTTGCCAGCATACGGAAGCTTCATTGGGAGGTTTCAGAATATTCTTGGTAACGATGCTTTTAAGCATATTAGATATGGAATGTTTGATATCCAAAACCAACTCGACAAATGTTTTCTCGGAGGAACGAAAATGAATCACCTAAAAGAGAAAGATAGACTATTAAACCTTGTTCAAACTAAAATATGATCCTTTTTATTATCATAAAAGTAGTTCTCAACAGATGTATGGCTTGTAGTATATGTCCTATGTTTTCTTCTTAGAATTGTAAGCACTTGTTTCTATTTTTTCCTTTTCATTTTCTATTGGTATAGCTCAAGTCTAAGCAAAAGTTGAGATTGGGACTGTAGTTTGTGTTTTAGTTGAGAAAGAACAAAAAAAAACTGTGTCGACTATGTGGTGAAAATTTTCTTTCAGTTTACAAAGTTCGTTTTCATCTTGGTTGGCACTCAGCTGTGGTTCACGGGAAAACTCTTTCCACGACCACCATTCATAGAGGAACACTCGATTATCGCACTTCCAAAACCGTCGTGGTCTTGAGAAGGAACGATACCAACACAAATCCAGTGAGTGATAGATAGAGTGGAAAACCTCACCAAAAAACTCTCTGATTCAACAATTGCTCTGGGTAGTGGTGGAGCTTTAGAAGCAAAGCAAATTCTGAAATATTCGATGAATATTATATGGTCTCCAAAGGATTGGTGTGATATTTGGCAATGAATGTTTTGTTACTAGCTAAGACAACCAAATAATCTGAATAAGCAGGTTACTAATAACTAAATTAGAGAGACAACCAAACAAAGTGAATTTGTTAAAGAACACTTTTCAGGAATTTTCGCAAACAGCTTATGAGCATAAGAGTAAACGGAAAAAATATAAATGCAAACAGTGTCAGGATTTATCTTCATTTATGCCTCTACGGATATAATTGAGAGATCTCTAAATGCATATTCAATTCTTACATTTTTGTTCTCAAAATCTAATTCCTTAAATAGTTTATGCTTAATTTCTATATTAGACCTCTAATCCCTTAATAGATATTATCTAGAAAATAGGTTTTGAAGAATAGAATTGGAGAATCAACAAATCATACGTGTTCCTAGAATCCACATCTATGGATTATTCTACATTAAGTAGAATCAATGAACTAAACCTAAGAAAAATATGTTGCATATCAACAAACCTGGCTTAAGCGAGAGTTCTTTCTTGCTGATACAATGAAGGCATCTTAATTTTGAGTCAAGCTAGGTTGACTCAGCTCACCATGGTCCACTAATTAATACGAATTCACCACCAAATCACAAGGACAAAGTCACGAACCTTAACAAATTTCCATGCCATTAAATGAAAGAGAAATTAAAATTAGAAAAATGACAGACAAATTTGATAACTTGTTTACGAGAAAGCAAGAAATTAAAAGAAGAGGAAGTTGCAATAGAAAGTGTGTATTCATTCATTCACAAATTTCAAAGAAGTGTTTCCTAACTCTTTGAAGATGGCAGAATAATACAACTCCATATTTGAAAAACAAATCTTTCTACCTCTCCAAAAACTAGTTAATTTGTTTTATCTTTTTAAACATTAAAAGATAATGCAGTATAGAATATGTATGGTTATTGAGACTTTTGCAAGAAAAATTAGAGGCATCTTTACTAAAATTAGATTTTGATAACAATTATCTATAAAGTCACAAAAAAATATTTTTTTATGGATTAAATTAAAACTATAATAATCAATTGTATTAAACCAAACCACCCACTTTTATTTATTATTGTGTCGAATTACATGAAGATAAGAAATAAAGACAGGAAAGGAAAGACAAACATCAGACTTGTTACATTAGGAAAGGAATATGGCTTCCATTCCTAATGTTACATTAAAGAGACAGAAACAAACTTTGGTAATGGAAGCTTTATTTGTAGCATATTATGAGACCATGTTTTGTGATGAGGATAAGGTGGTTGATGATGATGGTAGAGTGAACCCTTCTTTAGCTGACAGGCAAAATGCCTCTAAGACAAGGCCAACCATCAAGGATAGGCCTCACATTCCCCAAAAGAACGTCATCAGTTGCATCTGGGGTGAATTTGATACGCACATACTTATCTCCTTTGAAAAGGTAAGCTTCAGACTTCTCATGGGAAGCAAAGCACGCATCAATTCCACTTTCAAAGATCGTACCTTTCAAAACAGGAAACCCATCAGCAATGTTACGAATGGTGCCAAGAAGCTGCTTGGAATCATAGGCTATGCGAGTATACTTATTGCCCTTGAATAGGTAAACTTCTTTTCCTTTGGTTGACCTGAATGCAGAGTCTATGCCATACTCAAACACTGTGTTTTTGAGGACGGGAAACATCTTAGCAATTGTGGTAGGACCTGAGAGAATCTTGTCATTTGCTGTACCTGGAGTGTAGTCTATGTAGGCACAATATTTGGTTGAGAACACATATGCATTGTTGCCTTCAGTGTCGAAGGTACAGTCAATTCCAGGTTCTGCAAAGAACGTTGCTTCTAGTGATTCGAAACCAATACTAATCAAACGCAGACTAGTCAAAATCTTATCATCAGTTCTTCCAGGGGTGTAATACACCCGCACATACTTGTCCTTCGTGAAGAAATACACTTCATGATCTCTTGATGAACGAAATGCAGCATTGATGTAAGCCATCTTTCTTAAAGCAAGAAATAGAGGGATATATGATTTGAGGATGCTTACATTCCTCTTAGAGGCACCTATTTATAGTGTTATGGAGTTGGAAATTCTTTACTATTGGTATTGAAAACTACCAGGAATACCCTTGTTTCAGCGTAAAGCAATTGATAAATATGATGTAACAAGTAAAAACAAAGCAGCATTATAAGTGTTATCGTGCTGCATGTCCTCTCTGTTGCCATCATCTGTTTTCTCATTACATATTATTCTAATATTAAATGGCAAAGGTGTTAAAATGTTTTGATGTTTTAAATGGTTGTTGAGAGTGTGGCACTTGAAGATAAGAGGGATAACACGTAACCTTAAAAGCCACTAAAATTGGAACACTTAAACAAATGTTATGTAACTTCTGCATGTGCTGTTTGTCATCACATAAACAAATGCTATGTTATGAGCTTGCTAGGATTCTACACTGTTATATATCAGTTCCAACACATTAATAGATTACTGTGTTATTTAATACATTTAATACATTAATATATCCCTTATACTATCATAGAAAGAATTTTTTGGAAGAAAGGTGAAGAGATTGAGTTGTATTTGAGATTTGTCGTTCGCTTGGGAAAGTGAAATAGCTTAGCGATTGAGTTTCAAAGTTAAAAATTGAGTTTCAAACATAACTTTGGGAAGCAAGAAAATGACGGGCTTTTGAATGTTATTATTGATGAAGAAATCACTGAAATACATTAATATTATCTCATTTAGTATAAATATTTTTTTTAATCTTTTCAAATTTAATATTGGCCCAAACCAACTCAAACACTTTATATAATAAAATAAATAAATTTTAAAATAGCTTTATGTATTTTTAACTCGTTAAAAATATTAAAATTCATGTTGTTTTATAATCTATTAGCATCCCATATTGAGTCACACTTTAATTTGGAAGCTAGTTTTTCATTTTATTGTAATATCAATAAGTTGCTCCGTTCATAATATCACAATATTATTTTTTATATTATAATTTAAAGATTTAAATAAAAACGTTAATATTTTTATTTTAAGTCGAAGTTTAAAAGACTTTAAATCAAATGATTCAAGTTGAGTATCCCAGTTTATATTTTATAAATTGTAATTAGTTTTTTAAATTTTAATTAATATTATCTAACTTTTTTAAAAGTTATTATATTTTCAATTGATTTCAAGTACCAAATATCATCGCTTTATTTCGTACTAAGTTTTCTAACAATATCTTTATTAATCATTAATAAATACGTGAAGTCCACGATGAGGGTTAGAGTGGTTGGAGTTTCTTGCTTGAAAAAGGGAGACACAACAACAACATCATTCGTTCTTGTAATCATATGCTTAAGTAAACTAAAGAAGATGGCAATGGAAGGTTGGCAGATTGCGAGCTAATAAGTTACTTTTTTTATCAGCAATTAGTAAATATATTAAATGAAACTGATACTTTAAGGATGTTCCAAACTTTTATAAGCCTAAATACAAGAACTGTGTCCAAAAAATCTTATAATGCAGTTTAAATATGGCTCAACTAGCTGTAAAAAAATTAAGCAATGCCTTTCTTGAAGATTAAGCTCATAAAGTTGCCACACCAATTTTCTTGTCGCACTTTCCATTTAACTACAGAAAATATTATGTGATTAGTGAAATCATAAAAAACATAAAGCTTCTATTTGTAATTGTACAGGGTTATAGGTTCTAGATAGTATCTGTTAGTGACTTGAACAATTGTCTCTCATCCTTCACCTTCATTCTCATATTTACTCTTTGGTGTTCGGTCATTTCTCCTTCATCTTCTTGTGTTCGTTCTTTAATACTCGGTTGGAAGTTAACCTGTAAAAGATTCTTAGACGATCAAACAAGTGTTCTGTATATGAGTGAGTGATATATTGATAAAAATGTACCTTACTCTTGTAGCAATGCTTATTTATAGTGTTAATAGTGAACTATTTCATCTATGGACCGGATCTAATACGTATATTTAATGAGACAGTATTACCTGATTTATCGCATGGTTACCGGATTTATAGGATATTACCTGATTTATCGCATATCTTTTTATTTTCTATTTGATAATCCAATCAATCATCGATATCGAGTGACGTAACTACTTTTGAGTGATACACAAATGTTGGGTTGAAGTTTTAAGCTTAGCATTTCTTTGCTTTAAACTTGTTATAAATTAAATTCCTGGTTTCTTTTATATATGTATACCATTGAGCAAAATATCATAGAAAACTGTATATATCTATAAAATTTTATTACCAAAATAGGTGGAAGAATATTGTAAGTTTAAATGTGTAAACATTTAACAAAAAAAAATGGAGATTAGCTCTCTAACACATAAATGGAGAATTTGTTTTCATGGAAATAAAAAATCTCTCGTAGTTTTTAGTTGTGTTTTAAAGTTTGGAGGTAGTGTTATGTTGCGTTTTAGTTGATTTTGGGCATTTCTTTTGAGTAGTGCAATTTATGTATACACGTTATCATTCCTTAAATAGTTTATATTTATTTTTTTTCTTGAAAAAAAAAAACCTTCAAAATACTCTTCTACGAACAATAGTTATATATCGGAGAGGAAGAAACACTTTTTAATATGATCTAGCAGTTTTCTAACAATTATATGGTGAATTTGAAAGATGGGATGAGAGGTGATTGAAGTCTTTATATAGCAATAACACCAACAAGAGATGGAATGGTATAAAGTAGAAGATGGAGTGACTTAACGGAAAGAATATTATTATTATTATTATTATTATTATTATTATTATTAATATTTATTATTATAATATTAATATTAATTTTAATGTTTTGATAAATCATTTACGTAAAATCAATAGGTAACACATTAGTATACTACCTATCGATTCTATTACCATTATATACAGATAATATATCTTTCAAAAGAAGTTCTGCTTCAACTGCCAAAATTATGTAATTCAATTTTATATGCAAATAACAATCCATACATAAATTCGTATGTAAATCTTAATTTATTTACAAATCCAAATTTATAAATAATTATCACTTATTTTAGTGAAATCATACCAAATCAGAGAAGTATTGGAGTACATTAAACCAAATCCTGTTATAACAGGAAGTATTTCCTGAGGGTTTGATGTTATAACAAGGAGTATTTCCTGAAGGTTTTTCCTGAAGGTTTGGGATTGAATCATGTCTCAAGTAATTCATATTTATTTTTTATTTTTTATTGAAAATAAAAACAGTAAATTAAGAAAGAGACTCCCAATAGGTGGCGAGCTACAATGGAAAAGGACATGATGTATTAGTGGAGGAAATATTCAATACAACATATCCAATATGCAGATGTGAGGTTTTCTCAGAAAAATTATCATCTGTATTCGATTTCGAATTTTTCAGCTATGGGGGACTTTGAGGAGCAAAAACAGCTTGTGAGTGTTACACAAATGAGTAAAGGAATTATGATGCGAACGTGGGAGATCAAAGCCAAGCCACCAATAGAAACCACGAGTTCCACGGTCTAACTTTTTAACACACAAGTTTAAATACAAAAAGTGACCAACTTTATACTGTATTTCAGAAAACAAGCTCTAAACAACCAACCATTAGCCTTAACCTTTGTAATAAACTAACTAATGGTGACCAACTTTGATATCTCAAAGATACAGTGTAAGATCCAAATACAGTACTTAGTGTTCTTACAATTTAACACAAGATGAAAGTCAGTGTTTGTACATTTGTGCCAGTAAAATTGATAAGAGCATGTAAGAGCTACTCATCGAAAATTTCTGACCATGAATCTGTGGTTTATGATGCTTTCATGTCATCCAAGCCAAGACGAGCCTGTTCAGAAAGAGAAGTTTGATGAGTTCCTGGATAAAAGGTTTAAAATATGAAGTTGCTAACATACACCACTGAGAATAAGATAATATAAAATCATTGTCATTCTATGATCATCTTCAAGCATAAAAATGATCCCATATATCTTATTTCTTACCAGAAACTTGTGATTTTCTTCAAGTAGAGGAGAAAAGGATGTACAAAATTTCTCAATGTCGGCATTGATATCGCCGGTACCTCCTATCACCTCCATGAACTTCTTCCTACCAGGAGCAAGCTTCATGACAACCTGTAGATCAAATGTTTAGTACACAGTCCAAAACCATATTCAGTTTCATACAATGTACATTCACTTCATAGTTAAAAAAATTGCATGGTATTTAAATTCTTTAACCTAAATTACATAGACTAACGTAAAGTGCAAAGAAACTAGAATATGCAAGCTTATTTCATTGTTGGTGTAATGTTTTACATGATCAGGACATTCGGGTTATTTATTTAGAAACCTTAATGCTAAAATGTCTAAATACAGGAAATTAGGACAAATGAAGTAATAATATTGATAGTTAAACGTATTTCATACAACAATGAATATGAAGCACTGACGTGATGAAGTGAAAAGGTTGTAGAAAATTGACAACACAATGATGCACATGGTAAACTTAACAGGATTTTCTAGGAAGACTATTTCAATGCCCAGCCATTGACATTCCACAGATTTGCAAGACGATTTATAGACCTCCGATAAGTCAAAAAGCTGGATTTGGTGTTTCTATCAAAATATTCAAGATTATATCAACAAAGAATTAAACATAAGATTACACTGAAGCTTGAACTAGCAAGCCAGCCATGCCACTTCTTCAGAGTCTTGTTATAGGAATCTGTACAGGCTTGGGACATTGTCCAATCTTCATGCTCAATTAAGTTTCGAAACAAAGCCACCAAGAAATCCATTGCCCTGAAGATTTGATCGGTTAGCGAAAAATTTATCATAAATAAAATTGCAAGGATAAATATGGCAATGGCAACAAATACTCATTAGCTAAGGTCTCTGACCACCAAATAAAAATAATTATCACATTAGTCTCAAAACCTTGAGAAAGATAAGCAGAACTAGCTGAAGTTTCATAACAGTATTAAAAGAAATAAAAGGTAAAATCGAAATGAACCAAATTTAAAGGATTCATCATAGTTGCATACAATGACAACACAAGTTGTTTCCTACTATGATGGAGTAAGCTAAAAGAATTGCACTGTGACAAAAATCAATTCTACAAAACTGTCATTTAGATCTACATCCTTTTTATGGTATCTATCCCTCCCTTTTGACTGTCATCCACCTCTATTTACTGGGCTTTCTATTGGTCTTCATGTTACCAGCTCTTCTCACTGGAGCTTCTATTGGTATATTTCTCACTTGGTCAAGCAATCTTCAGTAAAATTTTATCATCTTTTTCCTCACAGATGCTACCCCTACTTTCTCCCCATTATCTTTCCTAATTTTATGCTTTCTTATATCTTCACTTGTCTCTCTTGAAAGGCAGAAATGTTCTTGCAAAACATAGCTATTGTAATTGCTATAAGGTAAAGCTTTTCATTGAGCTTTGTTAGAATGTATGAAACTATCTCATACTGTAATCATATACTAATATGTTTAGAGCATGATAGTGTATCATCACCATAGTAGTTAGTATCTTACGATTCACGATACATATCGTACGAAACGATACGATTTCACCCTCCCACGATACGAATCGTGTGAAGAATCTTTTTCGTCCCTAAATCTTAGCTGTATCATGCGATTCGCACAAAGAATCATTGAATCCCGAAACGAAACGATTCCGTATTGTATGAATCAGTGTGGATTTTAAAAAATGAGTAAATAAAAAAAGATAGACATAATTTGTTTAATAACATGTATGCACCATAGAGGTTGTTTTGGTGAAATTGTGTGGTATATATATATATAATTTATTGTATCTTGCATGTATACATATCTTATATATTTAAGTAAATATTAAATTTTATAATGTTTATGAATCTTACGATTCATGATACGAAACGATTTACGATTCATAATATCAGCTCTCCGATACACTACTTGTATCTCGATTCTACTACCATGATCATCACATGATACATAATTTGTATAGCACGATACGATTCGCCACCCCATGATACAATTGTTGGAAAACTCGTTTGGGCACCCGAATCAGTGTTGTATCATTTGTATCACACTCGGAATCGCAAATTGCAGCCTGAACTGTGGGTGAAACCGGATTCAGGCCTTGCATACTAATATTCTTATCCGTTTTTTCGTGCAAGTCTCACCTATCAAGTCTGACTAAGAAAGTTTATCCGCGCTGGAAGCCTTAGCACCTCAGCTCAGTACGCATAGAAGTAAGCAGCAACCATAGTCTGCAGATCTTGGAGAGGAAGATGATGAATTATGAATGATTTGGATAGAATTTTTTTGTTTTTGAGGTTGTTTAGTATGAGTAAAGCAGCAACCATAGTCTGCAGTAATTATGCAGTAGCAACCAACAACAATTATTGTTTGAATGACTATAATGCCAAATTTGTTTAGTATTATATAGCCATTGTTATAAGAAAAGAACTATAAGCACAGCAACAACAGTGTTTTTCAGAGGTTGTATTAGAAAAAGTTCTCCAAAAAAAACGATTTAGGAATGTCATACCAATATGAAAACGCAAGTTAAATGCAACTGCATGATGTTCATTACCTTGTCAGCCAAAGAAGGCCATTGGTGCAACTAGATGATGATTTAGCAGTTTTAGTTTCAATCTCCACCTGTACCAAACTGTACAGGTAGTTGAATCTGGATGGATTGGAGGAATACATAGTTTCCAATCTCTGCCAAGAAAATCAGTGAGGTACGGAATTAGAACAAATAGGATATGATCACAAGGCTTAGATAATGTACACACTTATAATTGTTAAACAAATGAAAAACATTTTATTATGTAAGTCAGATAGAAACCCACAAATTAAAACAAAATGAAACACAACCAAATACTATGCAATACATATATATAGCTATACCATGTTACCATAAGAAGTGAAGAATAATACATTCAAAGCTGCAGGAAAGTATCTAAAAAAGTATACAGTAACATTAGAGTCGGAATGAGCAGTTCACAAAAACATACCGTTATGTTGCCACCTATGTCAGATTTAACAAGGGCCATAGCAGCTCCAAACTTATCTGTTACAAGAAAAGTGTTAGATCTTTTAACCATGACACATGTATTCATTTATGCTTAAACAAGAACTAAACCAGGATGCATTGGTTCACAATCTATTGTGTTGAATATGTCACAGTTGTAGAGTTAAAACTGTAAAATAAAATTTACTTCTGCACATTAATAGTCATCGATCTAGAAATGAAGATATAGATACCTAAGAGACCAAGAAAACAAAATTAAAAACAATCAAAACATTTTCCACATTTTATTGATGAAAAATAAAATCTCTGGATGAATGCTAACAGAACAGGATCAACAAAATCCACCTTGGAAAAACTCACATTATGCATCTTACCTGGCTCAAAGAGTTGATAATTCATTTAAATTTAGCGAATATAGTATCATTTTAGACACCGCAGATTATAAAAAAAAGGATGATTGTATCATCCCAAACCATTAAAAAGGACAAAATATATATGGAGGAAACACTCCGGAAAATGTTAGCATCTGTTATTTCTTCCTTTAAAGTGCTACAACACGGTAATGAACAAGACACACCTATTACTGGCAATATGTGCTTGCACGCTTCCAAGAAAGACTTGCTCAGAATTTCTCCTTGCTCAGACTTTACATGCTCAAGTTCTTTCAGTGCAGGAGCAAAAACAGTCCCCTCCATTTTTGAGCTTTGCTGCACATGACAAGACCCAACAAAAATACATTAGCATGAGCTTAACAGGGTTCTAAGTAAGTAAAGTTTAACTTAATTGCACTATAAATAACACATCAGAAGCTTAAACTTAATTTGCAGCTAGTGATTCTAAAGCTTATAAGATCATCCCAATTTGCTTTCCTACCCCACATAGTATGCTGCCAACTGAGATTAGGAAATTTTCAATGAACTAAGAGTTTGGATCCTTGGATTTCTGGATGAAACACCCTTTGAGATGCTTAATTAAAAATAACAGGGAATTACCCAGAAACTGAAACTGAGTTGAGAAAAAGGAAGAGTTTAGAATACCCAGTTGCTAATTTTCAAAAAGAAAGAAAATTTAGATTTGATTTGTTTGAAGAAAGAAAGGAAGATGCATAATCCATGAACAAATAGAGAAGAGATGAAATGCATACACAGGAGGAATCTGAGGGACTGTGACCCAAACAGCAATTGCGTTGGAGCTACGAGATGGGAACGGGATTTCATGCTTAATTTTCAAGTAAATAAAATATTGGCAACATATTTCTTGTTCTCATTTTTAATTATAAATTAGTAAGTTGCACATGTTTTATATGAATTTATTAAATTATTATAAAAATATGAAATTTGATTAAAAATATATATTCAAAAATAAATAAAAAATTCATTTAAATATAAAAAAACACTATTTATATATATTAAAATAAAAATATTAATTTAATAATTTATAGTAATCTTTATTATTCATTATAATTGTTTTTTTTCATATCAATTTGTTCCTATTTTATTTTTATTAATATTTTATTTTAGATATTTTAGTCATTTCTTTTTTTTAAGTATTTATTAAAAATTAATTATTCTTATAATTAAATTGGACACTATTTTTTTATTTTATTTTTAATACTAATATATTGTCATCTTGTAAAAAATAGTTATCAATCTTAAATTTTAAATGTGGAGTAGTTTGTTAAACCTAGAACTAAACATTTTATTAAAAGTGGGATAGTTCTTACTATCTCGAAACATTTTTTTTCTCATATCTTCGTCTCTCTTAAAAATTATAGTTTTTATTTTTTCTTATCATTTGATTTAGTGGTTACCCCTTCTTATTTTTTGATTTTTTATTTATTCTTTGTAAAAAATATATGAATATAATAATGATAAAAATAAAAAATACGGCTACAAAGTCCCAGTAATAATAAAGATAATAGTAATATATATTTTTCTATAAATAAGTGATTATTGATATTTGATTGATTCAACTCATCACTAGCATCAACACATATATCTATGCAAGTGTAACTACTATGAAATTACAAACCAATTTCAACCAACACAACAAGCAAATAAATCTCATAAAATGAAAATCGAAATTACATAAACACAAAACATCCTCCATAATTAATTATTTTCCCATGATAATCGATTATCTCATACAAAATACACTCAACATCAATTATTTCATGCATATAGTCGATTACCTTCTAAAAAATAACCCATAAACAATTATGGAAAACAAATAATAAATTATCCATTAAAAAATAAGTCATAATCAATTATGCTTCGATGAGTAATCCGTTCCAACAATAACCTAATCGATTACAACACTTTCTACACCCATCAACTATACAACACAAACAAACGCGTCAGGAATCTGCTTTGTTCATTTGAATGCATGGCAACCAACTTTTGTGTAGGAATCTTCATTGTGCAACCAGTTACGAGCGTTTCTTGGTTTTTATCCAAAACAATATTGAGACGTACCAATTTAAAATAACCCTTATCTACTCTGGGGCTTTGTGGCTTTAGGCTTTCAATTTTTTTTATAAAATAATCCATTTTATTTTATTTTATTTTATTATTGCAATTTTAACAATCTGCAACACTCAATCTTCATGGAATGCCTATGATTTTGTGGAGAGTGAACAAATAAGAGTCTCACTTCAAAATATGATGATGCACCTTCTGGAATCTTCATTGGGAAGTTCCAAGATATTCATGGTAAACATGGCAACTATTATATTTTTTTAATAAAAAATAAATAAATTAAAAGGAACAATTTAGGAATGTCACTTTATGTAAGTATCAAAATACCTTCCATCTAACTTTCATTTCTCATCTCTTCTTACAAAACCCAACATAGCAAACCCAATATACAGTTCACAGTTCATTCTTTTAGGTCACGAAAATCATAATTGTCTAGAATTAACCTAGTTGACTTTTAATTTGGTAAATTTAAGTATAACACTATTTACAAGTACATATAATTTTAAAATATTATTTAATAAACAAAATTTAAAATCATATCCAACAGTATCCCTAAACATAAAAATCTATCTACACGTTTAAATCAGTCATTTTTTTCGTTTAAAATATAACATTTTACCTATTAAGAAAATCTATGGGTCATAGTCAATCGATATAAATTTAATTACCATAGCTTATCTTTCAATTCTGACCATTAAATGATTAATTACCATAGCTTAGCTTTCAATTCTGACCATTAAATCAAATGTGAATAACCTGCTCTCACTTGTTTGAAACAAAAGGTGCTTCAATTCTTTCTATTTTGCCTTGTTTGTCTTCTCCATATTATTATATTACCACCGTTACTCTTCAATTTTCTATTAAGGTCTATTTTATAAAAATACTCTAATTAAATCAATGATTGATTTCCAAATTTTGCCGTAAACCTAATTAAAAATCAATTCATAAAATAAAGTTCACATAAAATAAAGTTTACAGTCAATAGTCAATGGTGTTATTTCTGATCCTTGAAATATGAAAATAAAAGTCATAAACTTTCCACCTACCATGAGCTTCTTGCAACCAGAAATGCAACACTATAATAAACGTTTCCCAACTCTTCCTACCCTTGACTCTGCCAACTCTCTTGACATTGTACCAATTTCTGTTCTGCTCCATCTCAGATCCTTGACTCTGCCCTTTGAACTTCTCAAAATCCACAACCAAACCAAAAGCTCTGTCCTGTAGAAATCAAGTTATGTCTGTCCGAAATTTCAATCCTCTAGAACAGAAAAGTCTATGCAGAGTTGTGGGGTTTATCTCCAGTGTGATTGGACTTATCTGTTATGCGTTTAGTTCCTCTTTCAACCATCTATTTGGAGAGTGGA
>Ga0123342_1004275_pt1 | contig 21947 bp, 13 predicted proteins | sample Turbeawhitnodule_FD_89960 | JGI IMG/M metagenome (GOLD analysis project Ga0123342, IMG submission 89960) | Root nodule microbial communities of legume samples collected from Mexico - Turtle bean Mexico white nodule | ecosystem: Host-associated > Plants > Roots > Nodule | place: Mexico: Nepantla...
AAATAAGCTCTAGAAAAATATAGGATCATTATTTATTTTGCATAAAATTTTGTTAAAAAAGATATCACTGTTAAAATTATGAAACCCAAAAAAATTATACTTACAGCATTAATGTGCTTTGTGGCATTTTCTCTGAGTATATTAAATCGATGATGTGCAAGCAATGCCCCAAGAACAGTGATCAACAAAAGTTTCATAATTGATGTAAATGCAACAAAGAAAAGCATCCAGAAATCCATATTGTGGAAGAAAAGAAAAATAATTTCTTCAACTTATTATGAAAATTCTAACACTTTCTAATATTCACATCTGAAACAAGTATCAAATAAACACAATATTCATCTTGCTCTAAGCTGAATATAATTATTTTCTTAATGTCAATACAATGGCTGCTGAGTGATAAATTGGGCTATTTAAATTTAGAATATTTCCAAAATATTATAAAAAAATATTTTTTGTGTTTTTATAATCTAAGAGCATTAAACTATTAAAAAGGGCAATATTACAGTATTTTCAGAAGATGCCCATTGCTATTTATTATTTTAATTACTTCGAGTTATAGAGCCATTTAAAGCCAAATTTAAGTTGACTAAGAAAATAGTATTGTCTCTTCAATTACATGGACACTATACTAATAATAAATTAGTATAATAAAAAAATACAGAATTTTTTGTATAAGCTATTGTCTATACGTGCACAATGGGACAACCATGGATTATTGGTGAATAAATGTTTCACAGAAATGCTATAGGATCACTCTTATATGTTTTTATAATACTTTTATTAATTATTGGATAAAATTCTGTGTCCATTAATAGGATTATTTCATGAAAGTAACATGAGATTTCAATAAATAATTTTAAAAATTAAAATTGGTCTATAGTGAAGAGAATGATGTTGAACGATTCGACATGCTTTGGCAAAGTATATATAAATATGGTTTAATTATGGCAAATTCTTTCTACGATATCAATTTTATGCATACAATCTGTAATCAAAATAACGAAGATATAAAAAATAACCAAATCATAAAAATAACTTAAATGAAAGGAGGTGTAGATAAAAAATACTTAACAAACATTTTTTTTCTGAATATATTTCCATAACATATTTTTTAATTCTAAATTTTTTTATCCAGAATGCATTTTCAGTTTCTGTGTTCCCAATTTGAATTTTCAGAATACATTATTTAATTTTGGAAATTTTTTTCTGCGATGCATTTTCAGATTTTGTGTTCGAAATTTGAATTTCCAAAACACATTCTTGAATGCATTTTTAGATTATGTGTTTCGAATTTTCTTTTTTAAATGTATTTTTTGTCTTTTGAATTTTTTTTTCCAAAACAAGATTTTGACTTTCAAATTATATTTTTTAAATTTTGAATTTTAAAATTCAAAATAAAAGATAATTTTAGAAATTCCAAAAATGATATGATGCAGGTTAAAATTGATATGGTGTCAGAAGAACTTATCCTAAATCAAACGGCAGTTGGTTGAGTATATATACAAGGAGGAGTGTTTCTTCCCGCACCCAGACAAAGTTCTTTTTACACCCCATCAAATAGATAAAATGATCAAATTTTCCATCTAATTTGGTCTCATTCCAAAAAGTTCTTTCCAAAATATATTCTAGAAAAGTTATTCTAAAAAATAGGTTCCAAAATGTATTATACACATTACAGAACTTTATTTCGGAAATCATTTCCAGAAAATGCTTTCTGGAAATTCCAAAAAACGTTTTCCATAGTACATTTATAAATTCTGAAAAGGGGTGTTCAGAAAGATTCCAAAAAAGCTAATATGAAAGTGATTTAAGAAAAGGGTAAAATCATGTTTTCGGTTATTGATGAGGTGTAGGAAGAACTTTTATTGGGTGTAGGAAGAAACACCCTACATTGAGTTGCAAATGAAAATTTGAATTCTTTTTATTTCAACAAAACAACCAATTGCTTCATTTTCTTTTCAAGTCTTCATTTTTCCTCTCAATAAGCACCTAATTTCCTTTTTCTTCTCTTGTAATCTTCCATTTAGAGGCTAACTAAAAGAAATTGCATAACATTAATTTTCACTGTTCTCTTGGGTAAACTTTTTTCTCCAATCTCCTCTCTTCAATTTCTATTTCTTATTGAAACATGCATGGCTTGGAGCTTGTTCGGTATAGCAAATTTTGAGTTTGAGCTTATTGTGGGGGTGTTTGGTGATTAGAACTGAAATATTTGAGGGTTAATTCTCCTTGCACCAGACCTATTATGACCTACAACCAACACTACAAAGAAAATGTTTGTTTTACCCTTATTTTTTCAGATATTTATATCTGCAATATAAATATGACAGTTTTGAATATACAAATCCAGAACTGAAATGTATCTTCTAGATATGACAATTCGCAACACAATAATATCTTCCGAATGCTAAAATTTGAAAAGTTTTTTTTCATTCCGGATGCGAAAATCCAAAAATTTTGACAAGGGCAATCTGGGATTTAAAAAGAAATTATGGGTGCAGATAAAAAATGATCTGGTGTAGGGAGAATTAGTCATATTTGAGGTGTTCAAGGAGTCCCTTTTTTTTTCAAGTTCTATTTTCCTTAAAGTGGAAGAAAAACTAAGACAAGGGAGGTTAAATTTATTTAAAATTCCAAATTTTTCTATAAGTAGTAATTTTTTTTTTTTGTATTGAACTAATATCCTTCCATGTGAATAGAGAAAAAAAAAATCATTCATCAATATTTCATTAAATGATATATTAATTTACATTATTTAGATTATTAGTAAATAAAGATATCCTATAACTTAATATTCATATTAATGTCATATAAATAGTATTACCTTCGTAATAACTACCATCTCACACGTCATTAAATGAATCACATTTAACAAATTTATGATAACTATAATCAAACCTTTGAAACATATAATATAACATTAATTATGATTATATTACATTTTAAATTATTTACATACAATTAAACAAGTAAAATACGTGTTAAAAACAAGAGAATATCATTTGAAGAAGGACTTATTGCTTGAGTGATATATCCAATTGAAACAAAACTTACATACAATGATCTTCTAACTACAATAGGATTGATATTTGAGCAAAAGACTCCTCACTTTTATAAAATCAAAAGTCTTATTCTTAATCTCTATTTCACATGAGTGATCTACATCACTCGAACTCTATATAGAACCAACCAACATAATATAAAACTCTTGTATCTGCCCATATCACCATGCCACACTGAGTATCCCAACATGAAATTAAAAAGTGGCCTAAGATTGGACCTAGTCAATCGATGTCATTGTAGGGTGAGAGGGTGAGAGGTTTCCGGCGAGGGGTTTTCCGGCAAGGGTGTGAGTTCTGAAGATGGCTGATATTTCGTTTTTCTTTACTAACTTTTTTGACCATTTTTTTGAGAGAGGTCTATGGAAAGTGTTTCAAAGGTGGGGAAGAATCCTGGATGTTTTCATTTCTAGAAAGTTTAATGCAAGGAATCGGAGGTTTGGTTTCGTTAGGTTCCATGGGGTGTCCGATGCGTAATCCCTGGAAAGAAAGTTGGACGCAATCTGGATTGGCACGTGGAAGTTACAGGTGAATCTACCTAAGTATGGAAGGAATGATGCCCTTAGGTTTGGAAAGAAGAGAGTGGTGGTTAATAGGGCAGTCTGGAATCCGAAAGGGCAACAAAAGCAACAACTATCCTTTTCTCAAGTCGTGGCGGGTGAAGGTGGACAGAGGGTTCTTGGTGATGCTGTTGTGGGTGGTTCAGGAAAGAGTGCAAGCGTTTCACGAGAGGAGGGGTGTGATTTTTCAGTTTCCGGTAGACATGGAGTCTTCTTCTTGGCTGGAGGGTTGTTTTATCGGCCGTCTTAGAGAGTCTGCAAAGTTGCAGTCGATTAAGGAAAGCTTCATACTGGGAGGTTTTAGCCTGGTTAGGGTAAGACTGCTCGGGGAGAAGTATGTATTGTTATCCTGTGACGAGGGAGACATCCTTGGAAAGGTACTTGAGGACAACAAAGCTTGGTTTGACAGCTTGTTTTCGGAGTTGAGTCCTTGGCGCGATTCATTTGTCGTCCCTGAAAGATTCGCATGGGTTCGCTGTAGAGGAATTCCTTTACAATTGTGGTGTAACTAATGTTTCATTAGCATTGGGTCTCTGGTTGGGGAAGTCATTGAGGTTAACGTTGCAACCGAGAAGAATGAATTGTTAGAGTTTGCCCGTGTTAGGGTTAAGATCCCGGATGCCAGTACGGTTAGTCTGGTGAAAGATATTTGAATCAATGGAGCATGGTGTAGGGTGTCATTCGAAGAAGAGGCATGTGTGCAGGCCCTGGATCCAAAAGAACTCTTTGGTAGGTGGGGAGGTGGTTGTTATGAGGTGGACACAGAAGCAAGCTCAAACGCGAGAGATGATGGAGCAAGCGGATGCGACTCAGTGAGCTCGGTGCTTGGTGCAGTTGACGAAGTAAGGTTCGGGGAAGATGACTCGGTTCACTGCAAGGAGACACAGCGTGGCTCTGGAAAAGAACACCTTGCGCATGGGGAAGTGGGGATTGTTGGCTCCAAAGAAGAATCAGGTGTCGCAGCAATTAAAGTTGCCATTCACGGATATTCCCCGCAGCAACATCATGGCTTTTTTGCAAGGGTGGAGAACGAAGAGCGGGTTGGTGATGATTCAAAGGATTGCATGAAAGCGCAATGCGGCCTTGGTTTGGAACGTACTATGCATGAGAGTGTTGGGTTCGTTGGTTCCCAAGAAGAAGTTGTTAATGGCTTCCTTGGGTACTGATGGAAGAGGCCCCAACATCCAAAAGAGCGTCTAGGACCAACCTTGCATAGAGGGCACCCACAAGAAGCGTCTAGGACACACAAGAAGCATCTAGGCCACACAAGAAGCGTCTAAGAGAGTTGACATCCAAGAAGGTTGACGTCCAAGAAGGCCCAACAAAGTGTAGCTTAGTCTTAATTGTGGTGTCAATAGCATAGCCTTGTGAACCTTTGTTTAAATTCTGCAAATTAAGATTAAGGAGGAGTTAACCTAGGAGTTAACCGACCATGTGCAAGTTAGAAGGCCATGTGCACCCATGTGCCATGTGCTCCATGTGCTACTCATTTGCATCTCATTTGGCTTGCATTTGCTCATCATTTAGGTTACCATTTTCGGTCCTCTTTAGCCTATAAAAGAAGGAGCCAACCTCATGTATTTTAAGATTAAATTGAGTATTGTTATGCTGCCAAACTTGAGCCATACTTTACTCCCTTGCCTAAGATTTAGGTCTTAATCTTCAATCCTTCACCTACAAAAGGGGGCTGGCTGAACCTCCCTCAATTTTCCTACTCTCATGCACTTCCAAGGCAGCCACACCTCCTAGGAGGGCCTTGATCCATCAACAAACCATTAAGCTTCCGCAAACCACCCAAAAACCACCAAAGAGAAGAGCTCAATGTTATCAGGTACTCACCGAGCCAACAACATGATGTAGTCTCGGATCAGAGGTTGGAAAATGGTGTGGAGAGGAGTGACGGGGTCGCTGGTTCCCAAGGAGTTTTAAGTGGTGAGTTAAGTCATATAGGGTGCTCCACGTATTCCACGCACCACCAACTTGGCTTTATTGCAAGTGTGGAATGTCAAAACAACCACCAACATTGAAGTGATGCATGAAAAAGGATAGGGTAGTAGGTGTGGGGGATGGTGCTTACGTGGTGCCAAAGATGAAGTGGGCCCCAATGTCAAGAAAGTTGGACACGTAGTAGATAATGGCAATAAGCTTACATTGGTGCAGCAGCTTCCCCCAGATGTTGGTAACGTTCCTGCTTTTGATGGGGACTACATGGGGCACGTGGGAATTCTGAATTGGGCAGGAGAACCGGGTGGGTATGGGGTTCTTTTGGAAGAGTAGGAACATTCAGGTTCAAGGGTGGATGTTGAAGTTGTTGAAGCGTTGGAACACTCGAACATGGGGGTGGTCCCGGAAATGTATGTGGACGTGCACGATGGAAGAGTGGTAGAGGAGGGTTGTTTGTCGGGACTTGTTAGCGCCATGTCCAACATATAGGGCACGCTCCTTTCTACTAAGGAATCCCTCTTTGGGGTTCCGTTGGTGTGGGGGGGATTGGGGTCTGGCAGTTCGTTGAAAGTAAAAGGTAGGGAAGGAGGAGTACGGGGATAGATGTCCTAGGGGTAAAACAACGAAGGTGAAGAGGTTGAGTAATGTAATGGGGACTTCCTCCGAAATTAGATTTGTGGCTCTAGCTCCAAGGCCGAAGGCAGGTGTTGTCAGCGGTGGGTGTGTTTCAATGGATAACTTGTTCGAAGAGGGCAATTTGGTGGATGTAAGGGTCGATCAGGTCCTAATGGTCCATCAAACAGATTCTAGGACCGACTCCTTTTTCACGTCTGACAGTGCAATTGAGAACTATAATAGGATCTTCTGGGTCAAGTCTGATGAAAATGAGACGTCAAACGTTTGGTGCGTGGGAAAAGAAGTTGGATTCTCCTTCCTAGGTTGCGAAGGCACAATCTTAAACAGTTTATTGTCCTTATCAAATCAAGGTGGTGTTCATACGAGGAAGTTGAGGGATGATAGGAGTAAGTTTGTTGATGAAGATAATTAGCTTGAATATCAGAGGTTTAGGTGGCACCATAAAAAGAAATTATTTAAGGGATCTGATCTACAAGGAACAGGCGAATATGGTGTGCTTACAAGAGACGAAATGTGTTGGTGTCAGCAGGGAGAAAGTTTGTCTTCTTTGGGGTTCTAACGAAGTTGATTGGGTTGAGAAAAAAGTCGTTAACAGTGCTAGTGGGGTTCTTACGATATGGAGTAGTAAGTCTTTTCAGTTGTACAGGTCAGTAAATGGAAGTAACTATTTTGTGATCGGAGGTTTATGGAAGCATGGTAATGGGGTGAGTGTAACGGTTGTGAATGTTTATTGTTCTGGCTCGTTACCGGAGAAGAAGGAGGTGTGGGATGAAATCAATGCTGCCAGATTGAATCAACTGTCAAAGGCTTGGTGTATCATTGGTGACTTCAATTCTATTAGACGACAAGAGGAGAGGAAATGTATGATTTCGACGTCTGATTATTCTAGAGAAATAAGAGGCTTCAATTAGTTGATGTTCCCTTGGTTGGTAGGAAGTTTACTTGGTACAAGCCAAACGGGTTAGTAAAAAGCATAATCGACAGAGTGCTGGTTTCAAAGGAATGGTTGGATTTTTGGCCAAACTGCCAACAACTCGTGTTAAGTAGAACAATCTCATATCATTGTGTTGTTATACTCAGAGAGGTTTCTGCGGACTGGGGCCCAAAACCGTTTAGTTGTTTGGATGTTTGGCTAAGAGATAGCAGGTTTAAGGAGTTTGTGAAGTTATGTTGGTCTTCCTTTGAGATTGTAGGATACGGAATCTTTGTTTTTAAAGAAAAATTGAAAAAGCTGAAAGCTGAGCTAAAGGTATGGAATAAGGAGGTATTCGATGATGTGAATCAGGCTAGTAAGGAGGTACAAAAAAAGATCGAAGTTTTAGACGAACGCGACGATGTGTGTGGGTTAGTTGAGTCTGAACGGGAAGAAAGAAAGACTCTTCTTGCTGAACTTAATAAAGTTAAGTTTGAACATGAGGCAGTCTTGTTTCAGAAAGCAAGGCAAAAGTGGCTAAAGCAAGGGGATCTTAATACAAAATTTTTCCACTCGTCTGTTAAGTGGAGAAGGGTAAGGAATCAGTTGCATGGGGTTTATGTTAACGACATTTGGTGTGAGGATAAGGAAGTGGTCAAGGACAAGGTTCGAGAGTTTTTTGCAGACAGGTTTGTTAAGAACGATGTCTGTCAGGTGCGACTGGATAATGTTAGGTTTTGTTCCATTTCGGGCCCTGACAACGATATGTTGATTGGTGATTTCTCTAAAGAAGAGATTACGGCAGCGGTGTGGAGTTGCGATAGTTCTAAAAGTCCTGGCCCTGATGGTTTCAATTTGGGTTTAATAAAATTCTGCTGGGAAATCATTAAAAAGGATGTGATGGCGGCGGTGAAGGATTTCTCGGTTAGTGGTCATTGGCCAAGAGGTACAAACGCTTCATTTCTTTGTTTAATACCAAAAGTTGAAAACCCTCAGCGGCTCGATGAATTTCGACCTATCTCCTTAGTCGGATGTATGTACAAAATCATTTCTAAGGCGTTATCACTACGATTGAAAAAGGTGATTAGTAAAGTTATTGACGTCAGACAGTCGGCTTTTCTTGAAGGAATGAGGTTGTTGGACAGTGTGTTGGTAGCAAATGAGGTCATAGAAGAGTATAAAAGAAAGAGGAAAAGTTGTGTCTTCTTCAAAGTCGATTATGAGAAGGCGTACGACTCAGTTAGTTGGGAGTTTATTTATTATATGTTGAAGAGGTTGGGCTTTTGCGAGTTATGGATTCGATGGATAAAGGGTTGTTTAGAATCAGCGGTGGTTTTTGTTCTTGTGATCGGTAGTCCAACTAAGGAATTTTTGCCTAAGAAAGGTCTCCGTCAAGGTGATCCATTAGTCCCGTTTCTCTTTCTTATCGTGGCAGAAAGGTTGGCCGGGGTGTCAAGGATGGCTGAAGAAAAGAAATTGATTGACAGTGTGGAGATTGACAGGGATAAAGTGAAGGTTAATATGTTACAGTATGCAGATGATACCTTGTTCTTTTGTGAAGCTAACACAAAAAATATTTTTAACATTAAGGCAATCTTGCAATGCTTTGAACTTTCCTCTGGGCTTAGGGTTAACTTTTTGAAAAGCAGGATTGGCGGAACAAGGGTGAGTCAGTTTCTGCTTCGGAGTTTTGCAGCCATTCTTAATTGCGATATGATGGTTTCCCCTTTTGTTTACTTGGGTTTGCCTGTTGGTGGGAGTCATAAGCAGGGGGCGTTTTGGAATGGGGTTGTTGAGAAAGTTCAGGCTAAGCTAAGCAAGTGGAAGGGAAAGTGTTTGTCGATGGCAGGGAGGGTTTGTTTGATCAAGTCTGTTCTATCTTCCATCCCGCTGTTTTTTATGTCGTTATTTAAAATGCCTTCTGGGGTGGTTGATAGGTTGGTGAGGATTCAAAGGAATTTTCTCTGGGGTTGGGGCGCTGAAGGGAGGAAGATCACTTGGGCTTCTTGGAAAAAGGTATGTATGCCTCGCGAATTCGGGGGACTTGGCATCGTTGACTTAAAGCTTTTTAACTTAGCTTTGTTAGGAAAGTGGATTTGGAGGTTGGGATCGGATAAGGGAGGTATTTGGAAGGAAGTTCTCTTTTCTAAATATGGTGGGTGGAGAAGTTTGAGAAAGGATGGTAAAAGCAACATATGTTCTCTGTGGTGGAAAGACTTGAAGAAGGTTTGGGCTTCGGAGGAGTGGGGTAGCAGTTTTGAAGACGGGGTCAAGTGGAAAGTCGGTGATGGAAAGGATATATCTTTCTGGGAGGACAGGTGGCCGGTGGTGGCGCACTGAAGAGAGTATTCTCGAGATTGTTTTCTATTTCTTCGACTAGAACTGCTAGGGTGGCTGAGATGGGGGTTTGGTATGATGGCTTGTGGGTGTGGGATCTCGCCTGGCGTAGACCTTTCTTTGACTAGGAGAAGCCTTTGGCGGACGAGTTAAGCCTGGCTTTACTTGAGGTGAGGCTCGGTTCGGGAGAGGCGGATAGGTGGGTATGGAAGGAAGGGGGTGATTAGGAGTTTTCAGTTAACTCTGCTTACTCTCTGGTCAAGAGGGATTGCGAGGCATATTTCTCTCCGGTTTTCAGTAAGTTATGGAGAATAAGATTGCTACTAGGGTCAATTTGGAAAGGCATGGGGTGTCGGTTGAAAGTTCTTTATGTTGTCTGTGTGGGAGGGAGGAAGAGACTTACTGTCACTTGTTTTTCGATTGTAGTTTCGCTTGGAAGGTTTGGAGTTTTTGCTTTAGATGCTTGGGAGTGTCGTTCGTGTCTCACAACGATCCGTTGGCAAATTTTTCCCAATTCAGGATGAATACGTGCTCTGAATCGATTAATGACTTGTGGAGCACAATTTGGGTTGGAGTGGTGGAGGAAATCTGGCTTCACGGAAACTCTATTATTTTCAAAAGGAGGGTGGCCGACATGTCTGAAGTATATACTTTGATGCAAGTTAAGGTTCGGTCTTGGATTTCTGTAAAACTTGGCTCTGCTACGGTTCCCTTTTCCTGTTGGTGATTGGAACCTTTGGAATGTATGCGTTTGGTTGCTTGATGTAGTTTAGGGTATTTAAGGACAACGCTTTTCGCCTGTTAGTTTGGCAAACATTGTTAGATGATTTCTGTATGTATAAGGGTTGATCCACCCCTAAAGTGATTCGCATTTATATATTTATTATCGCTGATAAAAAAAACATAATAAAATTGATAAAAAAACAAATATTTTTAACTAACATAAGTTTACAACAAATATTAAATTAAGTCAAAACTACATTGACCTCAACATTTTGCAATTCAACTGTTTGTACTTTTATTTATTTTATTTATTTAAATTATTTTTATGAATTCCCTTATATTATAAACACTGATTAAGAATAGTTTTTTACTAAACTAAAACTAAATTTATAATAAATTAAACTTATCAACGATTCAACAACAAATTACAAGATTAATTTTAAGATACATACACATAGGAAAAGTCACAACATTTGTTCAAGAGATTACACCACATATATATATATATATATATATATATATATATATATATATATATATAATACATTGTTGTCATATCCGATTCCACCAAATCTTAAGAATGTAGCAAGATCTCACATTTTTAAATCTTTCAATCATCTTACAATTTAATCACAAAATATAGGTATACGGTAAATCCTTACAACTCTTAAGTAAAATTTGAAACTAAAAGATACTAAATCATCAAAAAGATTTTTGAGTCTACAAGTATTCATGATGTTCGTGATGGATCTTAAAGGTTAACATTTTTAACTATTCTTATTCAACTGCTACATGCAAAAACCTAACTATCCAAATTTATCATTCCATTGCCAAATTATAACATTAATTTAAGGTTAAAACTATACTAGTTTCCCTTTTAAGTTAATTTTTCTTGAAGGGGGTGAGGAATTAAGAACACAAAAAAAAGTTACTAAATCACTTCAAGAATGAAACTTTTGGCACCCATAAAACATTCATAAAATCAAACTCCAATTTCGAAAGTGTTGGCACCCAACAAACATGTGCATGGAGAACTACGAAGACAATAGAGAAAGGTTAAAACTTAAATAAGATGCGATTTAGCTTAGATTCAAAAAATTTGATTTTGATTTTGGTAATAAGGAGAAGAAAATGAAAGAAGAATATTAAAAGAAAAAGAAGGGAGGAATCAATCAAAAAATGATTTAGGTTGAATAAACAGGAGACGAATATTTCTATTTACACCTCCTATTCGCCAAGTTTACCTAATGGTTCATACCTTTTCTGCTAAAACTCAGAAAAAGTTCAAACTTATTCTTTCTAAACACATTTATAATACCACTCTCCCTAATATTCACACTTTTTTTTCTTTTATGTTTGATAAATTATCACATAAATTTTGTACTTTGTATGAAAAAAATATATTTTAAATATATTTTTCGCAATTATTTGAGTATCTCTGAGGCATGTATGAGCAATTCACAATAAATAAGTAACTGCAATTGAATTAAGAGCATGATACTACAACAAATTATACAACATAGTTATATCTGTTTCAGCCATCATCTATTACAAATTGTTTGTGTCTTTTGGATGTGCAAATTGTTGTACAATTTGTTGAATTATTTCTTGTCAATAAGAAATATAACTATAATACAAGCCATATGAAGAATGTGCACCAGAGAGTAAGGGACACTGCAGCAAAGGAATAAGTTGCAAGCATAATAATTGAGCATTCACCTTTCCCAGATCCAAACAATTGAGTAGATGTACCTGAACCAACCACAGAATAAATAAATAAATATATATATATAGTTTGCAAGTAATTAAGAATAATGAACTATACACACAGATGAATAATGAACTGATATATAGTTGAATAGTAAGCAACATGTGTATTTAATTAAGGATATGTGTATGGACAAATGAGTGTATAAATTGAAGGCATATTTAAAAATGTATACTGTTTTTTTCTCAGTGAATATCAAATTAAGTTGAATACCCAGACATTTTATTATTGATTTATATTTATAAAAGATTATAAATTCATAAACCAAGTTCATTAATTAAAAAGTTGAGAATTAGTAAAATTTATTATTTTTATATATTTTAGCCAATAAGTATATTTAATAAATTTATTGGCTTTTATTTCACAATAAATTATTCAGTCATAAATACATTGGATTTTATTTCACAATATATATAATAAATTTTAACTAATTTATAAAAATTTAAAAGAAAGTCAATTGATTTAGTTCAAAAAAATAAAATATTAAATTTTATATATATATATATATATAATATTAAGATACATTATTTCACTTTTTTAGCTTATTAACTAATGTGTGATAATAATGTTTTTCAACTCTTACAAGATAGAAAATAAGTTCTTGTTTACTAATTTATATTATTTATTTTTTATTGAAATATAAAAATTAGAAAGTAATTAAAAGAATCTTAATTTTAAAGTAAGTCATGTAAAAGGCAATTTCTCAAAAAGAACAGTCTTATATGTAGTATTATGATCATCATCTAATCTTACTATATGTTTGAATACAAAATATAATTTCTTTAGTAATTTATCATATAAAAAATCAGTAGAAAAACTTCCAAAAACATTTTTCATTTTAGCTTTATATATCCAAACAGATTGTATATAACCTTTTTTTTTTCTGCTACACTCCATTTGATGAACATGATATCTAGAAAAATAATAAGAAATGGTCATTAAATTTGATGAAGAACTTACTTATAGCCACTGCTGGTGGAAGGGCAAATTGAAGCAGTAAAACAAACTCATACAATGGATCATGGTTGATGAAGCCAAAATGAACAGCACCTTTAACAGTGGCTACTCCTAGAACTGGCAATGCAATGTTTCTAATTATAATGATGCCAAAAATCAGTGAAAACTTCACTCTGTCTCCTTTCAAACCTGAGAAAAATCATCAAAATTATCATTTCCAAATGGAACTATAAAAAGTTTATCTCACACTGCAAGAAATGAATTAGACAAATTTGAAAAATTAAAGTTACCTTCAAGAAGATTTGCCCCAACCAATATGGTCATTGCTGGGAGGCATGCATTCCTATAAAGCAAGGAAAGTAATAGAGAAAGAAGAATTAGATAAGGTATTGTTTTTCTTCTTTTTTTTTTAACTTAGTATACACAAATGATGGTGTTTAGAAGTATGATGATGCTTACCCTATCATAATTATAGAGTCTTGAATCACATAGAGAGGAGCATTTCCACTTACTATTAAATTTCTAAATTGAGGAACTACTCCAATTATCAATCCAATCACCTGCACACACAAATGGAATTCAACATAACAACTAACAAAATTTAAACATGGTTAATAACTAAAACTTTGATAATTATGATAATTAATATTATATATTAATTTAAAAATTATTTTATAAATTTTATACACTAATGTTATTATTCTTATTTTTTTTAGTGTGATTGTACTTCGGTCTACCACTTATATGCTTGAACGTCCCGTTGTGCTTCCTTCGCGTACTCTAATTGGGTTTTGAACCCAGTGGATTGTATGAGGATGGTTGTTTAATGTTTTCCTGTGATTAGTTTGATTGTTCCTTAGATAATCAGGTAGGTGTTTCTTGATAAGAGTATGGTAAGATGTTTTGCTCTTTATGTATAAGGGTTGGACTTACTGAAGTAGTTCCCATTTATATATTTTTTATAACCGATAAAAAAAACTCATATACTTGAACAATAATGAATAAAAAATAAAAAATGTAGAGAGAAAAAAAAGAAAACTATTCACATACCGCTCCAATCAATGTAGGAGGAAAAACTAGCTTCAAGTTGCTCCATTTACTCAACATCTTTAGGTATTGTATTACCTTCTTCTCTAAAATATTCAACATAGTAACCATCTGAAAATATGTAATGAAAAAAACACCAATCATTCATTTTTATTCCATTCAACCCTAATAATACATTTTTTTATTATTAGGTTTAATAGTACTTCTAATCTCCATTTTTTTTTTATCCGAAAGTAAAAAATAAATAAATTAAAACTTTATCTTTTTATACTATTTGAAAATTATTAAATAAAAATCAAATTTTAGAGAAAAAAATAATAATCAATTGTTATATTGATTAATTATATACTATTTTATAGATTACAAAAATGATTGCTATCTAAATTAGTTTCTACTATTGATAAATAGTTGTTAAATTGATATCTAATTACCTATCAAGATTTTAACTACTAATTATTTAGATTATAAAACTACTAAATAAAATATTGGTAGCTAATTAGATATTAATTTAGAAACTATTTATAAATAAATAAAAATTAATTTAGATACTAATAAATTATTTATTTTTTTATTTTTTATTGCCGATAAAAAAAAACTAATAATTTTTTTAGTATATAAAATAGTATACAATTTAGTCAATATAACAACTAATTAATTTTTGTCTCTAAAATTGGTTCTATTAAAATACTTTTTTTAGTGTTATCTTTAAATGTTACTTGTTGAAAAGTTTTACCAAAACAAATTTATTTTTCAATAAATATATTATTTCTATTTGACTTGAGAGAAAATTAGAAATTAAAATTAATCTTTTATTAAATTGAGAACATAAAACAATATTTTCTTCCAAATAAAAAAAAGGTTAAATTACTATAGTTATTTTAGAATATATATGAAGCATTATATTATATTAAAACTTGGATAAATACCATTGATTACTTAAACCTTTTTAAGTTTTCAAAATTATAAAGTGTTGTGATTTAAAAAAGAAATGTAACCCTAATGACCCAAACATCAAATGCAACAATATTCTACATACCTTCTTTTTAGCTTCTGGCACTGCATAGGTTTCAATTTCATGTTGATCACAATTGTTAGTATGTGATCTATCCTCATTTTGAATGTAATTTGAAAGGGGTTTTTCACCACTTTCTGATGCAAATGTTGGATTTTGAGTGATTTGATCAACTTTCTCCTCATTGCAAATCTCTTTAGGTGAATATATGCGTACAATGTTGTATGCAAAAGACCATACTAAGATGGATGCTAGCTGAAAAGGAAAAAAAAAATATGGTGAAAAAGTTAAAATAATTTGTTATGTGATGCAAATAGATAATTAGAAACACACCTTTTTTTTTAATTATTAAAGGAAATTCATATAAATCTAACATAAATGCCACTGAATTAGTTCTTATATGATAAGTCTCCGTAATGTCCTTTAATAATAAATAAAAAGCTTACCCAACCTAATTATAAACTGAAAAAAAATTATAAACAATAAGAGAATTGATCAATTTCACTATAAACAAATTTAACTGTTTTTTATCAGAAATAAATAAATAAAATAATAAAAATACATTAAAAATATTCAAAACCAACAAAATAATAGTTATAATTTGTTTATATAACCCTCAAACATACCTTCAAGTATCTATTCTAATTTTAAAAATATATATTATTATATGTTTTGACATCAAGTTCAAGAGATAACATTTAAAGGATCAATTTTCGTATTCGAAGTATTATCCATTATGAAAGACGGTACTCCGTCACAATTTTATTCTTAAAAGACACATCGATGAATTGAATGAGAACAAAAAAAATATAAGTTTTATTAACCTCAACTCCTGAGCAATGTAGTACAACTGAAACTATATTTTTCTATCAAACTTTAGGTCATTTTAGAAGAAAATATATTATTATTTTTAAATGAAATTAGTAATTAAATGATAATATCTTTCCTATTTTTATATAAGAAATGACAAATAATGGTACAAATCACACTATTACTATTATTTGTTTCTTATAAAATATTAACTAATAATCTTCTTAATTAACATAAGCAATATTGATTGATTTTGTTTGTAATTAGGTTGGAGGAATACTAAAAAAAGTGAATTATATGAGAAAGTTAATTTGCAAATAATGTTGGAAGTTGGTATCATACTGCCAATGAGAGTGATGCATATGCCATTCCATTTTTGTAACAAACGGTCTCATCTCCAAATGGATTGCTTTTCTCTCTGCAAATGGCTGGAACCACCATTAGAGGCAAATTTCCAAGATTTCCTGCACACATCAAACTTCAAATAATGTCAAACACATTAAAGGATTTTTATATATCATGATATTTATCAAACTTGCACTTCTATTCCCTTTTGTGTATTTTCAAATTCAGTTTTATCTGAATGAATTTAGTAGTTAAATTTTAATTAAATAATTAAGATATATCTTTAAAGATTGAATTTTTAATATTGAGAAAGGTCATCCTATTTAATAGCTAGTAGCACAATAATTAAAGATAACTATACCATTTTTCAAACATTTGAATTGAAGCTTTTTATTTTTTTTTTATAAAAATTACAATATTATAAAGCTTAACATCTTAATTAGAACTAGAGTCACACCTGGAATTTCAACCATCATCTACCACCATAATATAAAAATATTATTAAAAAAATAAAATGTAAATAAATATGAAATTTAGGTCAAAACTCATATAATAAAATTTAAGAAAAGTGATACTTATTTTTTTTTGGATTACTTTATTTCATTATTTAATTAATTATTTTAGTTTATAAAACATTTTCTCATCTATTTCATTATATGCATGACATGATGAAGACCTATTTATGTTTTTTGTGTATATCCCTTATTAAAATAAAATAAATAAAAAAGTTTGTTCATACCTACAGCACAGCATCCCAATACAAGACCTTTAAGATGATAAGGAACTTTTGTTATTTTAACAAGTAACCATCCAAGTGCTGTCCCAACAACAACTGTGAGAACAATACAAAATGGCATGAACCACCTGCATAATCATTCATCAACTTAAATCATATTTACTTTTATCAAACCCATCAAAATGGAGAAATTTTTATTTTGAAGATCACTGTGAAAACAGAAAACAAACTTACAGTGTAATCAAACCCCTTAGAGTCATGGTACTTGCCAGACTGCTACAAGCAAGAGCAGGAGAAAACACAAAATACACCAGCTGTAAAGAAATTCAAGTATTATATAGCATTTCTAAATTTAGGTTGATATATTGTGATCTAAATTCAAAAACAAATCTTACAGTTACTTATCAAAATCAAGAAAATTTACTTTCATGTTTAAAGACAGATAAAATGCAAAGAACAAGTATTCATGAGGTTGATACTGAGATATGTTTGAGTTAGAAGAAGCTTACAGTGTTCATGTTACTGATGGCAGTTTCACTGAGTAAGTCGAATCTTTTCATAGCAAGGAATGAGCCAAGAACAGTAATCAACAGTACTTTAAGATTTGGCATTAATGCAATCACAAAAAGCCTCAATATCTCCATGTTGATTTTTCCACTTTCTACAAATCAAGTTCTGATATGTGGAACAAGTAGAAAAAAAAAAACATTAATCTCAATGTAACAAAATGTTCTCTTTCTCTTACTCAAATCTGTTATATGAATTTTCCTTCAGCTAAAAAAAACACAAGTGATTCATCTTTAAGTAAATGAAACAAAATAATTTATCTTACACAGAAAACATGCTAAGCATCCCAGTTAAAAAGGAAGTATATAATCAGAATTTGCATCATCGAAGTTCTATGCACAGATTTGTACAATAAAAACACATAAGAAACAAAACAATGAATATATTGAAAATAAACATAAATTCAAAGAGAAAATGTTTTTGAAAGAATGAACTCATCTTTCTTCAGAATCCTTCTTCCTTCTTCTTTCTCCTTTTAGCTGTGTTTCAATGTGTTTGATATGTGGTTTTTATACACTTTCAATGCTGTCTGAACCTATCTATTCTGTGTCTATTCTGTGTTTAGCAACCCAACTCAATCAATCACCCTTTTTTATTTTCTGTGTTCAACATATTCACATGTGATTTTTTCTTCATTCGATGCATATCATCACCATTGTTACCTTGAAGTGCCTCCAAGTGTCATGGATTTTCCTACATTGCAGACAAATAAGTGGACACCATGCAGTGGTTGCTGATCTTACATTGAAAAGTGAGTTTTGATGAAATGAAAGAAGAATTGATTTTGTTTAGTATCATTGTGTTAGTTCTCATATTAATCATTCTGGTTAAATTCAAAACTTAAAAGATTGATAATCTTCTGTAATGACAGATTTTAATTGTTGGAGGTTCTATGTATGATTAGAAACTCGGGTGTTAAATTGAGTCACAAGTAGAAAATTTGTGTTTTTATTCATAAAAAAATTTCATAATTAATTGAAAAAAAAAATTATATGAAAGTTGTAATTAATTTTTTATGAAATCTTTTAAATTTGATGAATATTTTATACTTAAGACAAACAAAACTTAATGTAAGGATAACATTAAGCATAATTGATTTTTTTTCCTATATCATGAGTATGTATTTATTGAAAAAAAATATAAAAGTATTCTGTTTTATTTACTGTCTCTTATTGAAGTAACCAAATTTTATTGGGAGTGATGCTAACTTGTGCTCTTTAAATGGTTGAATTTTAGGTGGTATTTGGTGCATCTACATTTATTTATAATCTATATATAGATATAGAGAGACAGAGATATAGATATAGAGAGACAGAGATAGAAAGAGACGGGACAAGAAGCATGAAAAAAAACAAATATAGATAAAGATCTGGGTTATTTATAATATTTTATTGAAGTATGTAACGTTATTTTTAATATCTGAATATTTTTTTTTATTTTTAACTTTAATTTTAAAATATATTTAAAGAATAAGAATATAAAAGAGGTACAATAAAAAGAAACATACATTGTTATAGGAACCATTAATAAAGGTAAAATTATTTTTTCTTTAATTAAATAACTATCCTGTAAATGTTTAACATTTATATATTTATATTTTAATTATTTATATTTATATTTTAAGATTTACTATATATTTTAGTAAATGGCTATATTTTTATTTTATAATGTGTTATCTATGCATAATCTCAGACAAATTAATAACATTAATTAATTACACCACAAAGTTGTTGATTTAGCTGTATCCTTAAAAGACAACTTTTTTTTTTCTCTAAGCCATTCTAGGATCCAACTCAGAAAAAGACAGATATATAACAAGAAAAAGATTTTGTGGTGAATATTTAAAAAAGAAAAAGAAAAAGAAAAATTAAAATTCCTCTTCCACCATTCCCTCCTATTGGATTCTTTTTTTTATCTTATAAGAAGCCTAAAGCCTAAAATTCACCATTTAAATAGGAGACAAAATTGTATTGGAAGAGACATGACCCTCCACCATTTATTAGTAACATTTTCTTAGTTACATTACTTAAAATGTTACAATATATCAATATTAATCATTATAGTAACATTTTTTAATATAAATGTTACTAATAAGAAAATGTAATTATAATATTTTAACGTTTTATAAATAAAACGTTACTATAAATAATATTAAATTAATATATAGTATTATTTTCTAAATATTATTAAAATATAATCATAGACCTTATCTATTGGAAGAGACATGTGTTGAGAAGAAACTTGTGAACAAAGAGAATAATTAGTTCATTTCTGTAAAATGATCACTTTCTCATTTTGGACCCTCAAATCATAATCTTGAAACTCAAAATTCAAAATTTGAGTTCTATAAAAAATAAGTTTAATGAATTATATGTAAAGTTGGATATTTTTGAATATTTAACACTTATGGGTTGTGGAATGCAAAAGTCTTGAAATACTCTTAAACAAATAAAATATAGGTAATTTCTTTTAACACCTCTATACATTCTTCCTCAACTCCATATATGTGAAAAAAAAAGTCTAAATTGTCCATGGTAAAAAAATTCTAGATTTCATAATATCATGTATAATCTAAAACTAAAAAAATGTATTTTATATTGTACAATCTAAAAATCTATTACAAATTGTATAACCCGTAATACAATCCCAAAACGTATTTTAGATTACACAATATTCTAGATTTCTAGATTCTACAATCTAAAATATCTAGAATATGTTTTGGATTATTTAATCTATAAATATATTTTGAATTAAACAAACAAAATATGTTTTGAAAAATCCAAAAATATACATTCTAAATTGTACCATTTAAATAGGCATAATCCAAAAATATATTATGAATTTAATAATCTAAAACTTAATTTTAAATTAAAACAATTCAAAAATATATTTTGGATTATGTAATCTAAAATATATTTTTTATCTAAAAATACATTTTTAGAATTTAAAATGTATTTTGTGGATAAAAATATATTCAGGATGGTGAAATTCAAAACATGCTCCTAAATTTCACAATATGAAATTTTATAGTATGAACATTTTTAGACTTTTCTAACACTCCATAGAGGCAAGAAGAAACTTTGGGGTGCAAAAAGTAATTGCCCAAAAAATACATTTGGCCCAATAGTAATATTTACCACTTTTTTCTTTTTCCTCATTTTCATCCTCCATTTTGTTCTTTTTGTTCTTTGATACATATTAATACTATAGCCTAAACTTCCAACTTCTAATTTAGTTAACTTTGTATAGAGTCATAGATTACATGCAGCTTTTGGTAAATTTTAACTATGTTCTAAGAGATCGGTTAAGAAATTAAAAGAATTTTTTTTATTAAAATATATATAAAAAAATACATTTTCTATTTTTTAATGCATTTTCATATAATTTTCAATAATTTCTCCTTTTAATTTTTTTAAGCAATAATCTCAGGACACTAATTAGTAAGAGATTTTTTTCATAATGGGGCATTTATGAAGCTTCAATATCTAAGTCTAAAAATGAACTATAGTACAAGCCACATATAAAATGTAGACCAAAGTGTTACTGAAACTGCTGCACAAGAATAAGTTGCCAACATAATAACTGAGCATTCACCCTCACCAACTCCAAATAATTGAGTGATTGTACCTGGTACATTCATAATATAATTTTAGACTAAAGTCTAAAGCAATAATTCTTCAGATTTTTCTAACCACACATTTATATGGATATATTTGAAATTAAATAAATACTATATATATATATATATATATATATATATGATTACTTGCTAAGATTTACTCATATGCCTTCATTATACATATTTAACAAAAGACTTGTAGTTTTCTAGGTTTTTTTTTGTTTAAATTTAAAATTGATATTTTTTAGTATATGTAATTTGAAAAAATAAATATTAGAAAGTGGACTTAAGTCTAACTTAACTTAATCTTACAAAATTAGCTCATAAGACATAATTGCATATATTTATATGCTATGAAATACTTTTATATTTTTTGATGTGAGATCTTTAACATAAATCTCGAGCCGGGATTTGTGAACTCGTACATGAGACTATATATGTATGGGTGGTACAGTAGCAACCTGATAACAGGTGATCTCATAAGCCCAACAAACTTTAGCTATGATAAACTCAAAAAGGTTCTGATACCACATTAGAAAGTGAATTTTAAGCGTAATTCAACCTTACAAAATCAGCTCAAAAGATGAGATTTACACTCAGTTATATATTATAAAATGTCATTTTCCTATAATTAACGTGATATCTTCAACCATAAATTATTTTATTTTCCCTAACCAACACCTTGTATTTAAAAATTGTCATAAATAAATGATTTCAAAGAAAAATAAGTATTTGATTGAATATTTGATAATAAAAATATAAAATAAAATTATTATAACAATGTGTTGTACAAGGTGAATATTTATCAATATTTAAGACAATTATATATATATATATATATATATATATATATATATATATATATATTAAAATATATCTTTTTTATATATATAAAAAAAAATATATATATA
>Ga0123342_1004276_pt1 | contig 21935 bp, 9 predicted proteins | sample Turbeawhitnodule_FD_89960 | JGI IMG/M metagenome (GOLD analysis project Ga0123342, IMG submission 89960) | Root nodule microbial communities of legume samples collected from Mexico - Turtle bean Mexico white nodule | ecosystem: Host-associated > Plants > Roots > Nodule | place: Mexico: Nepantla...
ACTCCACAACAAAATAGTATAGTTGAAAGGAAACATGGTCATTTATTAGATGTAGCAAGAGCTCTTATGATACAATCTCATTTACCCAAAATTTATTGGTCATATTCTGTGATACATGTTGCGTATATTATAAACATGCTTCCCACACCTGTTTTAAACTATACTTCTCCTCATGAAATGCTTTACAAAACTGATGTAAATTTTAATGGATTAAAGGTGTTTGGTTCTTTATGTTATGCTAACACTTTGTCAACAAATAGAAGAAAATTTGATCCAAGGGCATCAAAATGTGTTTTTATTGGTTTTAAAAAAGGGACAAAAGGATATATTTTATTGAATATTCAATCAGCAGAAATTTTTGTGTCTAAAGACGTTGTCTTTTATGAACATGTTTTTCCATATCAAAGGGTTCAAGATGCTAGCAATAAAACTAACTGTCCTAACATTTATGATCAAATTTGGTTTGTTGAAGATCAACCTGTCTTGAGTCAGCCATCACAAGTCATTCTTGTACCTTGTGGTAATAACTGTGAGTCACACATTAAGGTTTCAGAAGACGCTTGTTCCCATATAGACCAAAACCTCAATGAAGATCATGAAATAGAACAAATTTTTTTGAATTAGATCCATCTATTCGAATGAGTACAAAAATAAAAAAGACCACATGAGTATTTAAAGGATTATCATTGTAATCTTAATGTTTCCAATACATCTTCAAGAGTTAAATATCCTTTGAATTCTGTTTTGTCTTATAACAAATTATCACATTCTTACAAGTCTTTTGTTATGTCTCTTTCTTCACATGTTGAGCCAAACACTTATTCTGAAGCTGTGAAACATGACTGTTGGAGAAAAACTATACAATGTGAGATATCTACTTTAGAGTCAAATCAAACTTAGGAGACTGCTCTTTTGCCTAAGGACAAAGCTGCCATGAGGCTCAGACACTTCTCTTAAATGGCGTATCCGTGTCAGACACACGTATCGATGTCGACACTTGTAGGACACTTATCGGTGAAATGTTCAATTCAAAAAATATTTGTTGGATTTCTGAAAATTCTTGTATGGTTTTAACACAATTTTAAAAAAGATAAATACAATAATTTTCTAAAAACTCAAATTTATTGTACAAATTTTTATTATGATTATAGAAATAAGAAACAAATTCTTTTGAACCAGTCATGAAAAACATCTTCCTGCTCCCAAAAATATCTGAAACATACTTGTGCACATAAATATTTATTGTCAATTTATATAATTCATAATTATATAATATATAGATCGGTGTCCCCGTATCCTACATTTTAGAGATTTTACGTATCTCCGTGTCCGTATCAGTGTCCGTATCTGTATCTGTGCTACATAGGTTGTCATAGGTTGAAAATGGGTATTCAAAATAAAATATAAGGTTGATGGGACAATTGAAAGGTATAAAGCAAGGTTAGTGGCAAAAGGATACACACAAACCGAAGGCATTGACTACCTTGATACTTTCTCTCCAATAACAAAGATGACCACCATAAGGTTGCTTCTTTCTCTATCTTTTATATATAATTGGGAATTGAAACAATTAGACATAAATAATGTCTTTTTACATAGAGACTTGAAAGAAGATGTATACATGGTTGCTCCTCGATTGACTTCTATTCCACCTGGAAAAGTTTGTAAACTAAAAGAGGCTTTATATGGCCTTAAGCAAGCCGACAGAGATTGGTTTGCCAAACTGTCATCCTTTTTGCTTTCTATGGGATATACTCAATCTACGAATGATCATTCCCTGTTCATTAATTCTTCTGAAGGATCTTTTACAACATTACTAGTGTATGTGGATGAAATAATATAGGCAGGAAATGATAAAGAAGAGATTGCTTGAATTAAACAAGCCTTGAATTAGATATTCAAGATTAAGGATCTGGGGGGTTTAAGATATTTTCTTGGTCTAGAAGTAGCAAGAAGTAAAGAAGAAATAATGGTGAATCAAAGAAAATATGCATTGGAATTGTTAACAGATGCAGGTCTTTTAGCTTGCAAACCAACACCCACTCCTATTGATAATCATTAAAATTTTTCTTCTACTGGAGGTATTCCTTTCATAGATATTCAAGCTTACAGAAGATGGATTAGAAGACTTATGTATCTCACCCCGACCTGACATAACATTTTCTGTGCAACAACTTTCTCAGTTTCTTGCTAAGCCTACAATTGCTCACTATACTACAACGATTAGAATTCTCATATATATTAAAGGAGCTTTAAGTCTTGGTTTATTTTTCTCTTCCAACACTTCTACTCAGCTAAAAGCCTTTTGTGATAGTGATTGAGATACCTGCAGTGATTCAAGACAATCAGTGACTGCTTTTAGTGTGTATCTTGGGAATTATCTCATATTCTGCAAATCAAAGAAGCAGCAAAGCACGATATCAAAGAGTTCTAAGTTGAATACAGGGCAATGACCACTGTTACATGTGAAATTCAATGGTTAACTTATCTTCTTCAAGATTTCAAACTTTCTTTTGAGCAACCATCTCTTTTATACTGTGACAATGAATCAATAAGATACATTGCAGCAAATCCAGTGTGTACAAAACACACATATAGAAATAGATTGCCACGTTGTTAGGGAAAAGTTAAAGAAGGGTCTCATCCATTTACTTCCCATTTCCACCACAGAACAACTGACATTTATACCAAAGTTTTAAGTCCTCAATCTTTAAATAGTAGTTATAGAATTATCCTAATATTAATTGTGTATTTTTTAATTATTAGTTGTTTCTCTTTATAGGATGAATAACCTTTATTTTGTCTTTGTCTGTTATGATTCTAGTATTTATTGATTGATTATTTCTTTCTTTCGCTAGACCTAGAATGAGTGTACAACTTATATATTCAGACTTTTTCTTTGTTCATCTTTATTTTCTTTTGTTCATACATCTTCTATTTTATAATAATTCACTATTGAATTGCAATTCTATATTATAAAAAAATATTAAAACAATTATATAACTATATTAAAATAGTTAAGATGGATATTATGACATTGTTTAATGAAAAAATAAATCGTAATATTTTTATAGCATCAAACTTTATTCTTAACTTAAAAAAAATATATTTTCACCTCACACAAGAATAATTCTATGATACATATAAGTAGAGAAAATTAAGATTTTTTTTTAATATTTCCTATTTTTTAAATAAGAAATCGAATATTATAAAATAATATTTCCAACTTTTTATTAATCTAAACAAATTGGAAACTTTATTGTATAAAATAATTTAAGAAATTTAAATCACATGGAAAGATACTTAGAAGCAAAGATATGTCAAAAGCAAAAGGACAACCGTACATTATTTTATTTTTATTTTACATAAGAAATGAATTCAAATTGTGCCAATAAATAAATAAAAACAAATAATATAATACAAATAAGTAATATTATATTTTTACTATAGACTTTGATTATTTATCGGGTTAAAGAATTCAAATAACAACAATGTGGTATTCTACTCTAGTAAATTTTTAATTGATTTTTTTTTTTACTTCAACAAAGAATAATTTTATGAAAAACATAACTAAGAAAATATGTAATTTCGGGTGATATCTCTCGATTGATTTTAGCGAAACAATTTTTTTATCAAAAGTATTATTATTTTTAATTTTAAAATATGTGTCACTTTAAAATTCAATTTAAAACCTAAAAGTTAGAGTCGAGTATTGCAAATATACATTAAAATTGTTTAGTATCTATTTATATAACAATAACAACACTAAAAAGAATTATTAAATAAAAACTAATTTTAGAATTTAAAATAATTAGTTATTCTTTAAATAAATTAGAGATTATTTTATAAACTTAAAAAACTATTAGTATCTAATGTAGTTTCTATTATTAATAAAAATTTATAAAATAGTTTCTAAATTAGTATCTAACCATTTAGTTACCAATGTTTTAGCTATTTATTATTTTATATTCTAAATTAGTCTCTATTAATCTTTTAGAGACTAATTTAGAATCTAAAATATTAGTCTCTAAAATTTAAGTAGCTAATTTAGATACTATTTTGTAACTATAACCACTTTAGATATGAATAAATTTTTAGTCTCTAAATTAGTATATAATTTAGTTAATATAATAACTAATTATTTTTTATATCTAAATTAATGATTTTCTCGAGTATGTTTAATCTATAAAAAAATTATACAAACAAAATTAAATTTTAAATTGAATATAGAGCTTAGTAATATGAGTTACAATGATAAGGGTTATACATAAAATTCATGAATTAATTTTAAAAATAAAAAAAAATAATTAATATATAAACTAAATTAGATATTATTTTAAATATTAAAAAAATTATTAATATTTAAAATAGTTTCTACTATTAATAAATTTTATAAAATAGTTTTTAAATTATTATGTAATTAACTATCAATATTTTATATACTAATTAAAGCTTATGAAATATCAATTTAAAAATTATTTAAAATTTTTATTATTAATAAAAATTATTTTAAATATTAATAATTATTTTAATTTCTAAAATAATATATAATTTAAATAACATAATAATTAATTATTTTTTATTTTTAAAATTTATTCTATTATTATATATTTTTTGCATTTGAAGAAAGAAAAAAAAGTGTTTAAATATAAGCATGATGTCGCATTCGAAAGCATGTGTGGTGTTGCAGCAGAAGTGCTTATGATTGGTGAAATAAGTTGATTAGAAGACACTTTGTACCTTCCAATTCAGACACTTTTCTCTGCTATTTAATCAAAGTTGTTATATATGCATTTAATGTTTGAGACCGAATTCACTTTTTCATAATATGTAGTTTTTATGGGTATAAAAATGTAAATATATATATTTAATTTAAAAGTAAAATAATTATGATTAGTTATTAGTATCTCAATTAATTAATTATTCATATAGATATTAATATTTAGGTTTATCACATACTAATAATTAAATAATATATTAATAAACAAAAATAATAATTTTAGAAGTTTTCAGACTATAAGCTTTGAGATTTGGTTCTTGTGAAATTTGATTTGTTTGTTGAAAACTAGATATAATCTCAAGTTGCCATAGATAAAATCAAATTTCAATATAAAAATACTTGTGTTTTTTTATTATATATATATATATATATATATTAATATTAACTTGAATTGGTTTTTGTGTTCAGAAAAATAACAACTTCTCAAAACTACAATCTTTTAAATTTTTTTATCATATGGGTCTAATAGTTCTCCCTTTCTCAAAATGAAAGAATACACATTTAATTTCAATTTTCAAAAGATTTGAAATGTCCATTAAAAACACCATTAATCTTCTTTATTGTGTTTTTCATGTTTCACATTGATTATAAAGATTTTTATTAATATCATGAAAGGAATATTTCAATATTATTATGGAATTGGTAGTTTATTATGACTTGGAGCTACATCATATAAATGTGAAACATGTTTTTCAAGATTGAGATTTAGAGGAAAGTGTTGGATGAACTAACAAGGTTTTTAGTTGAAGAAAATGATCGAACGGTATGCAAATTCAAGAAATTAATGTATAAACAACTTTATTTCTAATGGTATTTGAAATTTATTGATATCACTATTTTTTTTGGATTTAATAAAAATATTGTTGATTGTAATATATCTAAAGGTTAGTGAGAGTAAATTTATATTTATGGTTCTGTATGTTTATAATATCTTGTTTGCAACTAATGATATTGATCTTCTTCATAAAACATATTTTAATAAAGTAGTAAAGAAGTTCAAGATAAAAAAATATTCAACATCACCCATTTCAATCCAGAAAGGAGATAAATTTAGTCTCCCTTAATGTATTAAAAATGATTAGGAACAAAAGCAAGTAATTTGTTTTTTCGTATACATCTATTGTTTGGGAGTATTATATATGTTCAAATTTGTAAGAAACTAGACATAAAATTTGCTACTAGTTAGAAAGATATCAAAGTAATCCAATAATGAAAAAAGTTGTAAAGAAAATTTTGAGATACTTATAAGACAATAATGAAGGATCATATTGTTGGAGATCCCATAGACTAGAGATTAAAGCCTTTTATGGTATATAAGTCGGTTTTATGGGGTTGAGTTAGGTTTAAAGTCCACTTTGTAATATGGTATCAGAGTCATTTCGAGCCTATCCTAACAAGTGTTTGTCGAATTTATCAGGCCACCATCCATAATATATAGTCTCACGCACGAGTTGTCACTCTTGACGTATCCCACATCGACTAGAGATTAGAGTCTTTCATTGTATATAAGTGGGTGCAAATTTCAACCTAATGAGCAAATATAAGAAGATTCACTCTTAATTCTGGATTTCTTTTTGTCAAATGAAAAATATTTTAGAAAAATACAAAATAATCAATTGTTATTGCATCTACCAGGAACTGAATTTGTAGCATATTTTGCGACTACAATTCATATTAATTGGTTGTAGAACTTATTTTAGGACTTCAAATTGTATATAAATCCTAAACCCTAAATTTATTACAAAATTGCACTGGGATTATTACAAAATTTATAATTTGCAATGAAACCCTCCCATGTACTTTAGAACAATTTTTAAAAAATGATTGTATTTTAAAAATAAATCAATAATAAAAAAAACTTCACCAAGTTCATACTTCTAAAATAGACTAAAAATTTGTCTCACTGAGTCCAAGATAAATGCATTCAAAATAAGATTATCCACCAAACATATCTTAGCATGAACATAGCATAAAACAAAAGGTAGCACTCCAACATCAAGTTAAGTAGCATGAAACCAAAAGGGTCAGAATCATGGACTGTAAAATCATAACAAAAAAGTTAGCGTTTCCAACACTTCAGTCAAGACCTCGTGTTCTAAGTCCACCTTCAACTGTTGAATGTATATTTCCCTTCAATAAAAGGGACCCACCTATACATTCTATCACAAGTGTGATTGGTAATGCTTCTAACCCTAATCTCACGTTTAAGGTACATCCATTTAGGAGACTCGGACACGGTTTTTTAAATGATGTGTTCGTATCAAACACACATATCGAGTGAATACTTACACTCGTAGGATATGTATTGATGAAATGTTCAATTTCAAAAATATTTATTAGATTTCTAATAATTCTAACACAGTTTTAACACAATTTTAAAATGAAGAAATAAATTGATTTTAAAAAAACTCAAAATTATGGTATAAATTTTTAATATAATTATAAAAATGAGGAACAAATATCCTTTTGAACCAATCATGAAGAAAAATATTTTTCTAAAAAAAATTAAAACATAGTTATACACCTAAATCTTTATTATCAATTTATATAATATATAGATTTGTATTCCCATGTCCTACATTTTAAAAATTATAGGTATCTCAGTGTCCGTATCCTGTATCCTTGTCGTACCAGTGTCCTGTCTATATTACATAGACATCCATTCCATCCAAAAATAAGATCAAAATCCAATGCTAATTATGCCATTATAGTCTTCCAATTGTTGATTTTACTTCTCACTGCATGATTATAATCGCTAATTTGGGTTAGTTTGAATGTTTCAACGGTTCAAGATATATAGCATTTGCAGGTAGGTCTACTTGGTCAATGACCCATTTCATACGGTTGGGTTAGAAATTATGGTGTTTGAAAAAACAAAAACTTTATGGTGTTTGCACCACTCAAGAGTTTCTTTCTCATTCAAACTAACACATATAAATGCCTTTATTGGCCACATGAGGCTTCACCTTGTGTTTCCATGCAGAATCACTTTTATTAAATGGCCACCCTTTTGTGTCCTTGAACCAAGTTGGAGATAAACACAAGGAATCAGTCAGAAAATTCACTGCTTAGGTTACCAATAACTGTTCATTTCATTTGTTTAGGCATAAAAATACTAGAAAATTATCCCTCCACGCATCAATAATCAAACCCCAGTTGTGTATACTATATACTAAATTAACATAGTCATACTTATAATAAGTACAAACTTGGTGGTTAGCTTTACCCTTTCATTCTGCATCATCATCTATCAGGAAAGAGTCACATATGGGAGCCTGCTTTTCTTCTAAACCATCCTCCACAACCAACAATGTCCGTTTGGTTCATCTGAGTGGCTATGTGGAGGATTTCAACCAGCCAATTTCAGTGAGCCAACTCACTGATACCTTTCCAAAGCACTTTGTTTGTACCTCAGTTCAGCTTCTTTCCCCTTGCTCAAAACCATTGAATGGTGACACTCAACTTCAACCAGGGAATGTGTACTTCATGCTACCATACTCAATTCTTCAAGCTGATGTTTCTCCTGTGGACTTGGCTTCCCTTGCAAAGAGGCTCACTTCCATAGCCAAAACTTGCAAAGGGTCCTCACTCAAAGAGGGTCCTTTCTCAAGCCAACATGGTTTGAGCAATTCTTGGAGTTCACCTTCAAGGAGCCCTGGAAGGCTTGGTGTGGTTGAGAAAAGTCCTAGTCGAGTTCAGCCTTGGAAACCTATCTTGGACACCATCAGAGAGAGGTCTTTCAACCGGAGAAGTGAATCAGATTTGCAAGAACATTGTTGATGTTTGAAAGACCTTGAATTGAGGTAAAACTAGGAAGGAAGAAGACATGTTAGGTGGTTTGGTTATCTTTTGGCAGGGGAAAAAATTGAAATTTGAGACATGTTACACTTGAAAATTTCTTGTGCATAATTCTTCTTTGTATTTATGAATGTTCCTCAATGCATGATCCAAATGATTAAGCACTTGATATTTCAGTCTGTGGATTTCATGAACAATCTTTGATTACTGAAAATGTGTCTTGCAATTAAAATTAATTGAGCAGTCAGATGAAGAGAAATCTCTGGTAGTGGATTGCATATTAGATACAACACAAACAATTTATGACTTTTTTAGCAACTGATACAATAATTTGGTTGTCCAATTGAAGGGAAAGAAAAAGGCCTAAACTAAAAAAATTTGTTGAGTGAGGTCGAAACTTGTATCATAGACATAATTTCTTCCTTCTGAGCACCAATCCAATAAGGTGTGTATAATATCAGATAGACTTTTCTTTGTTATTGTTTTCAGGAAGGTTGGCCAAGCTAATGATGACTTTGCCTAAAACTCTCACATGGCTACTTTTATAAAATAGTACTAATAATGTAGTAGTGGGACTAGTGGCTAATATAAACAAAACATCAGGTTACAAGGAGATGAAGGGACCCACTTTTGAATAGGTAACAGTCCCAGGCCACTTCTTTGCATTGAGACAGAACAGAATGTTTAGGAACACAAGTTTCTCCTTCTTTTTCTCTCCCTTTGTGTCTTCCTCCACAGCTTTCTTTGTTTCTCTTGCTTTTCCCAGTCTTTGCTTAGGATGGCTTGGTTCAATTCACTTAATATAGGATCTTGTTTTCTTAAGAAGTAAATTTTAACTCTAATTCAATCTTACAAAAACAGGTTGTCTAATTCAATCTTACAAAACAGGTTGTAAGATGAAATTTGCACTTGCTTCCATGCTTTGCATTGATCTTATTTCTAGTCGATGTCTTCAACCGAATCAGTTGACCACATACTCATTAAATATACACAACAAAATCTTTGATTAAACTCAAGAACATACTCCAACTCATGCATATTATGCTTTGTTATTGAGCTCATACACATGAAAATAAAACATCATGATTTCCCTTACTACTTTTCATTTGTGAACTCTATATTTTAATTGGAACTAGAGCAATCAAAATCTGTGTGAAGGGAAACAAAAGTTGGTTTGATTGGTCTACATAATATTTCCTTTAAGGTGCTTGGATTTTTGTAAGAATTTACAGTGTGCACTTTCAGTAGTGTAATCATTAAAATTTTGATACTTTTGAGTGTCTCTATATATAGGGTGCATACAGTGAAAATACCTTCTTTACATGAGAATGAGAAGAATACATACAAACATACATACAGGTCTTTTTAAGAGTCATAGTAAAGATCTGATAATTAACATTCATTCTTGTTTTTATCAGGTGAAACATGCAATCTCACTATATACATAACCTCTACACACACATATATATATAACCTCTGCATCCTTCACAGTATGAGCCTAAAGCCCTGAAATTACTTCTTTTGCATCATTCATCACTCTTACCTCTGCTCTGTCTGTCTCCCTTAGTGATGCAGTATGTTATGAGATAAGGAACATTGCATCATCACAATTTCACAAATGATTAATTATTGCTTGTCAACTAAAATCTTACTTTCAGATAGGCACTACAACTTGGTAAAATAAAAATATTTTAGACCAAAAGTTATACTCATTAAATACTTCTTAATCTATCTAGTCTAACTTTATTTTGTACCACAACATTTGTCATGCCAAAGAATAATAGCATTGAACTTTGGAACGGATACTGGAACCAAATAGTTTGTATCAGACACAGGAGGGTAGTGTGAAGCCTGCAAACAAGTAAATACAGAACAATACTCACTGAAAAATATCTATCCATGATGTGTCATAACACAAGACATTAGAGGCTTAAGCTTAAAGATTATGAGAATATTGATGAAATGTGATAATTTTGTGACCACATTGAGCTTGTAACAAAATGCAAAAGCATGTGCTGCTCAAGTAGGACATTATCATTTCCTTTGGAAACATGATGTGTCTCTCCAAGAGTGAGATTGCAGGGGGCAACTCCAAAAATTGCAGGGTGTGGTAGATATGCTCCATGCTACAAGAAAAATCTGCTTAAAAACTTACCCTCTTTCTGAGAAAGCAAGAACTGTTCTCTTGGATGAACCTACAAGAAGTGTTGAAAAAAATGAAACATGATTCATCTAGGAGTATCTATTGTTTGGGATGGATGGAAAAATTTCATACACATGTTATTCTTTAAAAATAAATTATACTTCAAGAAATATTTGTAGTTGTATATAATTTTTTGTGAGAGTTTTAATAAAAAAATATAATATGTGAAAAATAATTAAAATAATAGTATTGGAGTTATAGGAATTAATATAGAAAAAAAGTGAGTTGTCATGTATGATGTTTAAAGAAAAACTCACTTTACAACTAATTTTTAGTAATCTAGTATTATATTTTAATATTTAAATTAAAAAAATTAATAATATACTTAAAATATTAATATATTGAAGTATTAAATGGTTTTTTTATTGGTATGTGTCAAAATATGACTTCCCATTACTGAAAATCATAAAAAAAGTGGGACCATCTAATGGTTATGAAAAAAAATGTTCTGTTTAAGTAGTATAATTGTAATAAAATAGAAACACTTTAAATATATTTTTTAAAATAATTATCATGAAACCAATAATTTATATTATATATGTACAATCCACGAATGAATTCAGTGTATAAATTTCTATATTAAAATTTTCTACCAGTTAAAAGAAAAGTATACAAGTAATTGTTGAAAACAAAAAATATTTGTTTAATTTCTAAAAGGAATTAAATGATATACGTAAAAAAAATAAAAAGATAAAGATTATATGTATGGAAAGTAAAACAATTATAAACTATTAACAAAAAACAAAATAACCATTGGTGTGATTTTTCAACTATCCTCAAGAAAATTCAACAACTTTATCACAAATGGTGATTTATGATTAAAAACCATAATAAAACTTTGCACTTTACAAAAAGAGTTTGTTTTTAAAGTGAACGATTAATTTTTTTTTATTTGTCATAAATAGTTCTTGAAACATTTATATAAGTTTCTTGAGAATTTAAAAGTAATGTGATTTTTTACAAAAAATAATTAATTATTTATCATGTTAAATGATCTAATAATAAGAATATCATATTACTTTTATCTATTATTTTTTTTAAAAATTGAAAAGAATTAGATTCTTATCTCTGAAAAACTTATTTAAAAACATTTCCTGGTTTTCTAATAATGTTACTTTTTAAGACATAAACCAAACATTTATAACCAACATTTTCAATCTTGGATTCCTAAAGATCTTTTTCTTTTTTTTATCAAATTCTCCATTATTAGATAACTTTTTTTTCTCATATATATATATATATATATATATATATATAAGTTTTATAAGAATTTGAACAACTAAATTCTTCAATGAAGATTCTCTTCTAAAATGTATTTCATTGCTTTTGAGTAGTGAACATGAACAATTATTGTGCTATGATGGGGGCAGCTGGTACAATCTTATGAATAGGTGAACATTCCCACCCTTCTTTGTTGTTAGATACTACAAAATGCTTAGAAATCCATGTTTCTCCTTTTGATTCTCTTTCTTTCACAATCTTCCTTTGTCTTTCCTCAACTTCTAGCTTTGCTTCTCTTGCTCTCTCCCACTCCTTGCTCAATATGGCTTCACTCAGTTCTCCCCAAACATGAGTTGATTCTGTTGGCCACACACTCTGATGAACAACAAAATCTCATGTCAAACTCAGCAAAACATGACACAACACAATCACTTTTTGAACATAAAGTTTGATTGTTTGATGTGTATACACTTTGAGTATATAAAGTAGAATTTCAATTACCTCTGAATCCTTGAGTATAGGAGTTTCTAGAACTGACATAACTTCCTTTGCATCGTATATTACTCTTTCTTCCCTATTATTTCTATCCTTCAACTTTACAATCCTGCATAACAAAAGGGATAAGAACATGCACTATGGTTTGAAAATACTATTCTTGAAAATAACACAGGCATGTAACTAGTGTAGAAGTTAATCAATTGTGTTATCTACTGCTATGCTCTTTATATACTTATACTACATATGATTTGAAAAACAAGTGAAAGTTCTAAGATGTGTTTAGAAGGAAGATAATACCTATCCCAATGACCATCAACTTCATACAAAACTTTTAATGATGAAGAATCAAGGATCTTTCCTTTGATCACTCTATGGTTCCCTCCAATTCCTAGAAAGGAATTACTTGATCTGTAGGATAACTCAGCTACTAGGCCTGTCTCTTTGCACCGGATAGTAACTGTGCCAGACCAATCAGCCGAAGTAACTGGGAAAATTCTAAGTAAAAGGTGAGGGCAATTCATTTCATATGTTTCACCATGATTTAGTAGCTTCAGCTGCCGAATACCATGCACTTTAGCTTCAATTGATGTGCCTGTGTGTTTAATTTGCAGACACAGATAAAAATATGTAAGTCTTTGCAGTAAGAGGCTACATTTAGAACATGAAAGTTGAAACTGACTTGCTTAGGTCTGTCTGATTAATCTTTTCACCCAGAAATTAAAATCAAATCATGTTCCTCAACTTATTGATGAGAACTCAAACGAAGAGACTTTTCTACAATGTTGAAATTTTAATTTTTGAGAAAGTTTGATTTTTTTTTTCTTCATTTTCTATGAGTACTTGTTGAAAAGTTTATTCAATTTGGACCTTACTTTAACTATCATTTGGGAAGAATTTAAAAAAATCCAAGAATTCAAATTGTGATGCACATTTCTGATTTGAAAATCAGAAAGATCTTTAAAGGGTTAGATAAACACTGAGACTGAGTTCCTAATAATTTTGTCAAAATGGAAGTTTCCTTGGTACTAGAAACTATCAAATGCAGTACTTGATATAAAGGATTGATAAGAAGTGTGTCTAGAACCACTGGTTCTTAGATTTCCCCTGTTGACATCTGATTGATAATATGAAAAATATGTCCTCAGAATTGATTCTTTGTTGACATCTGATCATAGTTTTATTTAGTCAATTAATCAGAAACACAATTTTTTGCTGCACCAATCACACAAAGTTCGAAACTTTTTGAGCAAACATCTGAAAGTTTACTTTTGAAATGGATAATAGTCTAGAAAAGGGTCAATATAGTGAAATACCATTAAACTTTGGATCAGGTCGCTGGCACCATATCATTTCAATGTTTTCCTTCTCATCTGTTGCATGGAGAGCAGCTACTGGAGGGTGATGTGAAATCTGCACACAAGAAGTAAACCAAGAATTTAATTATCTTTGAAATGGATATCAAGAACAAAGTAACCAAGCCAAAAATCATGTTTCAAGTTTGAACCAATAGAGAGGTCAGGAGAAATAGAATTTGTGCAATTTTTTCTATAACAAACAAAGAAGTATACAATTGATGGTTGATGTGATGATCAACAGAGAAAGAAAAACGGATGCAGAATTTGTTTATGAATAACATTACTTCATAAGAGTTCAGAATGAGGCCATGTTTTAGCATTGTGACCACACGAAAATAAGCATTTATCCATAATATTAGGAAGAAATATGCAAATGTGGAAATGAGAAGCATGTACCTGCTCCAATAACACATTAAGATTTCCCTTTGAAACGTGGTGTGTCTCTCCAAGAATTGGATTATAAGGGGCAACCCCAAAAGTCACAGGGCGAGTGGTAGATATGCTCCATGCTACAACAGATATGAACCTCTCAATTGGACTCTCTCCATTGTTGCACATGCTTAGCAAGTCTGAACCTGTGCAATACACTGATTCACCATAGCACTGAAGTTGTGACTTTGGTAAGTTGAATAGTGGTGGAAGCTGCAATCATGGCAAAACATTTTCATCATTCTCTGTAATATGGTCACTCAAATGACACCAGTTAATAAACTAATCAAATGTATACAATATTTGCATTTCAACAAACATCTCAACATTACACATTATATACCACCTTCCAATGGTTGCTCTTATGAAATGAATTCAAGTATGTCAAAATACAACTAGTAAGGATAAATTATTTTTAAAAATTTGAGACATAAAAGATAAACAAAATTAAGTTAGAATTGGTGAAAATTGAAGTACAACAACTGAATGTAAGTCAAAATAATGTACTATTTATCTGAGTTTTTTTTCTACCTGCATTTCTAAAACTTGAATTTAACACCGCAGAACAATCTCTGATTTACATGCTGATAATAACAAGAGAGAGCAATTGTGTTTATTTGAAGAAAAATCACAAAGAAACCAGACTTTACATTTATTTTAATATACGTCGTGATCATCATTGTGTAGTTGCCAACTAGGGACATTATTTGCTCCCAGAGGGTGGCTCAGGCTCTTTGTTAGCCATAAATGTACATATTGAACCAATCAACTTTAATATCCCAATTTATCAAATATCCAATTTGTTCCATACATTAGAGATAATTATCAAATTATGATGCAAATATCACTTTAGAAGATGATTTTACGAGATCCAGTTAAAGTTAAACTAGGAGGGTATCAGAAGAAATAGTCAAAATCTTTCCTTTTTATTCTCATTTTTCAAGATGTCTAATCTTTGGTAAAAGCAAGCATAAGGGTAGGTCGATTTGTGAATTGAGTTAAACTTTCTATTAAAAACAAATTTAAGTGAAGCACCTCCAAAGATTTTCTAAGTTTCATCAATGGAAAAACATAATAAAAAAATTATATAAAAGGTAGATTACCAGAACTATTTTGAATAGTTAGTAATTTTTTGAAGTTGGAAAGTGATAAGACAGTGCAAGTGTGAGATCAAAGTGGCAATGGAACAAGAAGAAGAGAATTTGAAGAAGAAGAAGAAAAAGACGTGAAAGAAAGTGAGAGATACCTGAAAGCGTGTGAGGTCAGAACCAGGGCGTACATTCTTGAATAAACTGAGTATTCTTTGCATAAGATTAGGGGCTTTATACGTGTCTGAATCAGATTCACTTTCTATTGTTAATGGCTTTGTCAGCACAATTTTCCTCTCTTTTTCCTCTTTCATCTGAACCTGCACCATTTCACATTCTTATGTTCCAAAACGCCAAAAGGGTTACAACAACATTGCCATAAACATGTGTTTATGAATTGTACGTTATCATTCCTGAATATTCTTAGTTTATGCAAAGTAAAAGCAACGATGACTACAATGCAGCCTTGGCCTGCAAATTGCAAATACAGTCCAAATCTAGGTCCACAAAGTTTGACCCGACCAAACATTCTAAAATTTCGATTGTGTCTTATGGTAAGGTCTAAACATTGTTATGCAAACATATCGAACTTTTCTTTTATCATAAGACACTTCATGAGCAGTGTTCCAATCCTTATAGAAATAATCCTAACACAAGCGTTTTATCCCAATCAGTTGAGTATCCAAGACATTACAACACATCAGAGACATTAAAAACATATTGAACTTGTTGTTTGAGGGTTTACAATTTAATTTGGTAACTTGCATAATGATAATGATGTTTGATTTATACTTGCACAAAAAAAATTGTATTCTTGAGCCAATCAAAACACTCTCAACCAAAGGGTTGCCAACTCGAAATTGACAGGTTCCAAGGCACTGTGCCCGTGAACTAAGGAGAACTAAATTAAACAACACCAAATTTTGTTTTCCTTTTTGGCATTCACATGCATGTTTGAAGAGAGAATCATTATATTATTGTAAAATATTCTGTGCACAAAACGAACTGTTATATTAATTTTGTAATGGTAAAGATAGATTAACTAGTTTCCAAGACCAGAAACTCGGAATGTGTGATTAGCTATGAAATTGCATGCCTCAGAACACCACTCATTTGACCCTCCAAACACTAAAACCACCCTCAGAATCCGAAAAGCAGAGACATCAGAGAGATTTTCACCCCTGGATCCTTCACACTTTTGAAAAAAATTATGCAGAAAAAAAACTCATGCAGAAAAGAAAACACATGAAACAAAGGAACGTATCCATACAAAAACACATATATAATAGAGAGAAACTCATGCTTATGAGAAAACAGAACTAAATGAAGAGATTAGAGAACATACCATGTTTATGTTGAAGAAGAAAGAGCCTGAGATATGAGAAGTGAGGTTAGATTTGAAAAGAAATGAGAAATGGGGGTGTTAAAGGAGAGTGTGCAGTGCTTTGGTTTTGGTGCTGAAATTAAGAAAAGTGGTGTTTATAGAGAGAGCCAATGGAACATGCAATATGCAATGGTGGGGTGTATATATGTGTGCAAAGGTTGTCTTTTTTCTATTTTTATATATAAAATGTTTGCAATATCTATTCACAGATGATCATCAATATATTATTTGTCTTTACCTTTTTTTTTCCTTTTCTGGAATTTGTCTTTACTGTAAAACTTTATTTTTTTTTAATAATTATAATGAACTATTAATTACATAATTAAGAGTAAATTGATGCTTTTGGAGAGTTTGTTAATGTGATTTATCTTTGCTTTTTTAGCAAAACACTAACAAAGATAATTTAGAAAATCACCAATTGTAAGTGATTTGCGTCATGGTTTTCTTTTCTTTTTTTTCTTTTTTTACATTTTTTATTTAGTTTGTGAGTTGTACCTGTGCAAAGTGCCATCAAATAAAATATATATATAAAAAAAAATATTTCAATTTGAGGATGTGCAAATGATTGATCCATCATACACGGAAAAAAAACCAAAAAAAAAGGTATTGGATGCATTTTATATGAAGAATATTAAAAAGTTTCTTTCATGAATATTTATTAGATGGAAAGTCAAAAGAATTCCACGCGTTATCATCAAATGAACCTTCCAACATAATATCTTAAGTGGGAAAAGAATTTTGACCTTAGCACATGTTTGAATAGTTGAAGTATATCATATAAATTACGTTCTAAAAAAAAGTTTATACAAAAGAGAAAAAGAGGTAGTCTTTCTACCAAACTTCTTTTATAGTAAGACTAAACAAAGACATTTGAATCTCCTTCAGAGTTTTTTTTTATATATCGGTATAAATTATTATCGTTTTTTCTAATATATAAGTTTTCGATACAAGAAAATAATGAAATAGAAATTAATTTTAGAGACAAAAACAATTAATTGGTATATTTACTAAATTAGAAATTATTTTAAAAATTTAAAAAAAAATAGTTTTTAAATTAATTTATATAATTATTAAATAGTTTAAAAATTGGTATCTAATTAGCTTAGCTACTAAGATTTTTGCTACCAAATTTATAATCTAAATAATTAGTAGCTAAAACTTTGGTAGCTAATTAGATACCAATTTAGAAACTATTTACCACTAGTTTAGAAACTTTTTTTTTTTTAGTTTATAAAATAGTCTCTAATTTAATTAATTATTTTTTGTCTTTAAAATTGATTTTTTATTTTATGATTTTTTTAGTGTTTAGTCTAGTTTTTTATATTTATTTATATTTTTCTTTTTATTTATAATAATATTTTTTTGTTAATTTAAGTATTAGTTCTGTAAAGTATCATAATAATGTCTAATCTAAAAATTTTTAATAAAAACAAAGACATGTGAATGCAATTATATTCAAAACAAAGCATGTAATTAATGTTCCGTCCATTTATAAAATTCGACCAAAATAAAAAGTACTATTATTAATGTTGATTTTACACATGTTCAGAATGTCAATATTAAAAATTAAAAGGTTCACATAAATTAGTTCTTTACATATTATAGTAAAAACACGTTAACAAGCGCGTCCAAATATTTGTGGACATATTATATTAGTTGATAAAATCTTAATTCATTTCAAAATTTAAAATTAAAAGAAATTGATTTTTTATTTTTATTTTTTTTTGTCTGCTGATATATCTGTTAAATGAAATGAGAGAGAACATTACTGAAATTAGAGAGCAGTAAAAATTTTATATAATAATTTTCTATAATTTATAGTATTTATTTAATAACTTAATTACTTCATACGCTTTAAAATCTTTAAAGAACTACAAAATACTCATGAATATTTCTCCTAACTAACTTATTAAAAGTTTTGATTGAAATCGAAATATTTATATGAAATTTGTTTTCTTATTATATATAGTTGTTATAACATTACAAGAAAATCACTAAATAAAAATTAATTTTAAAAACTAAAACAATTAATTACAAATTGATTAATTATATAGTATTTTATAAACTAAAAATTATAGATATCTAAATTAGTTTCTATTATTAATAAAAAATTATAAAATAGTTTCTAAATTGGTATCTAACCATTAACTATTAAAGTTTTAGCTACTTACTAATTTATATTATAAATTAATCTCTATTAGTCTCTAAATTAGAATCTAAAATATTAGTAGCTAAAACTTTAGCAGTTAATTTATATTTAAAAATTATTTTATAAATTTTTATTAATACTAGAAACCACTTTAGATACCAATAATTTTTTTAGTCTCTAAAATAATATCTAATTTAATCAATACAGTGACTAATTATTTTTTGTCTTTAAATTTTGTTGTTGCTTAATGATTTTCTTGCAGTGTATATTTCGTTAAATAATTTTTATTTAAAATATATATGCTTATTTTACCATGATTAATAAACATAATTTATGTGCAAACAACCTAACTTCAAACATTCTTTTCAGTTTATTATATTTGTATTTTTGTAGTGTATATCTGCAAAAAAAAAAATATTTTTATAGAAAAGTATAGGTGTATTCTTATTAAAAATAATCAATGTTTGAGTTTGATCAAGGTGTAAATGATGATAAAGTTTTCCTTTCAAATTACATAAATTTATACCAATGTTACTAGTTAAGTTAGAAAAACATATACCAATTAATTCATGTGTAGATCGTATTCTTTTTCTAGGAGAAGTTACCATGTGAAATGTGATATAAAAAAATTATGAGATTATTTGAATTAACCTCAAAATTGAAGGAGAATTTTGGTATCATTGAAATGTTTCTTATAAATATAAAAAGGATAGCTTTCTTATATAGAAGACACCTTTCTTATATAGTGAACTTTCTATTGGGATAAACCCATTAAAGCATTCTATGTGTTGGTCCATAATTGAAAAAGTTGAGAAGTATTGCTTGTAAAAAGAGAAGTGTTTATCATTTGCCCCAAAAAAAAATTGTATTTGGTAAATTGTTATCTTTACCTATTTTTTCTATTTTTATAGAATAACATTGTTTTGAATGTAATTTTTAGAAATTATAATTTTCTTTCATTTGTAAAATATGTATAAAAAGTAATTTTTGTAATTAGGTATATGAAGGTGTAAAGGACATTGGAAAATAAAAAGAGTAAGGAGTATTTTTTAAGTCAACCAAATTCAATTGGGGTCCAATTAAAATTCAACCAAAGTAAGTTAAATAAACGGAGAAGATTAGGTCTAACAAGTGCAACTCTGATATGGAAACATAGACATCATCTTAGCTATTGATCTAGATCTATGTTTTGAATTTTAAAATTTAAATTTTCCCTCTATATGAGGATTTAATTTTCTTTCAAATTGATATGATCCTAGATCTCTCATTCTAGTTGTCCTTTTAGGAAAATTGAGATGTCATTAAGGAGAAATTTCATCTACTCTTAGATTATAACTCTCTGATTATAAATAGTCATCTCCTCTCTTTGTAAACAAATTTGAACTAAATTTGGTGAGAGTAATTTCTAGAGTACTTTGAAAAGGAGAGAGTTCTTTTCTTGCTTTATTCTTATCTTGAATCATTGGATTAAGTAACAACTCCATCAACACTTATCTTGGAGCTTCTCCAAGTGGCATGACAATTTTTATTTTCTCATAAGTTTTTTATTCCATTTTCTCTTTTCTTTCCTTGAATTTCTAAATTTGTATCTTGTTCTCGATTATCTTATTTCACTCTTATTATATTTTTTTTTGCATATTCAATTTTCTCTTATGAGTGACATGTAAATGTTGGGTCTATTAATGTCTAAGTTCAAGAGGGGAGGGGTGAATTGAACATATAAAATTTTCGCAAACACAAATTGTTTTCAGTATATCAGAGAAAAAGAACAGTATATCAGAGAAAAAGAACAGATTGTTTTTAAAAGAAAACAGATTGATTGTTCAAAACAGTCTAACACAATTTGAACTTATTCAGATTGAAATTGCAATCAAACTGAGAGGTATAACAGAATCAGATTGGTTAACTTTTACTAGCTTGAAGAATACAGATTATACCAAGAAATCAATCAAGTTCATTCAACACAAGGTTTCAAAGAGAATGAGTCTTTGTCGGGATTTAATGAATAAAACTATTTGTCCTTAAACCAATTAAAACCTCATATACAAATACTTTGTTAGTGATTAGAGAATTTTAACATATCAAGAAGAACAGTTTTTATTAAACCCAGAATTAACAGATTTGATTTCAAATGAACAGATTTCGATCTTGACAGAATTAAGCAAAAGAACCAGAAACGAGTGCAGAGATGAGAAAAAAAGGACAAGCAAGCTTTTACTCCAAGGTGGAATCCAATAAAACCAGTTTCAATCACTTACAAACACAACAGTTCTTAAACACTACAAGAACAACACAACCAATGCTGAAAAACCCTATTTCAGCACACCTTGCACTCCAAGAAACCCTATCAAGGAGTGACTAACACTTACACCTTTTACAAAAAGGAATAAAGGAAAGATAACACCTGAAAGAAGATGCAAGAACTCAAAACCAGTAGTTCAATTGCTGCATAACTGCACCAGCACCTTCACCAAGATCAAGGTTTTCCTAGAACAAGCACACTTGAAGATCCCTTTGGAAAACCTTTCAAAAACTCAATTCAATCCTTCTTCTCACACAGAAAGTGTTTAATCTCTGTCCAAATCGTGATTGCTCAACAACTTTTCATGTGAGAGAAGCTTTTCTTTATATAGAAAACAGTTTCTAACTACTTTTCAAAAAACAGTTGAAAAGCTGTTATGAAAACAACTGATTCAGTTTAAAAACAAACAGATTTATTTTAGGAAAACTGCCAACTCAGCTAATTGAAATAACTGGCTGAGTTGTACCTTTGGTGCCCTAACCAACTTTCGAAAAGCCTTTTAGCAAACCAAAAATAAACCTATTCTTTTACAGAGAAAAATTTATTTTTGTGCAGTATCCTGATTTTTGAGAAAACTCTAAAAAGATTTTTGAAAAACTTTTAATCACTTCATGTGCTTGATCTAAGCTTGATTAGGCATCTAGGATAGGTCATGTAGCAAAAGGCAACCTTACACATACACAAGCCTAAATACAAGACCATCTAAACCCATTACAAACTTCAAAGCA